>Ga0182739_1000185_pt1 | contig 109135 bp, 101 predicted proteins | sample eDN5th30CBELigBY_FD_128873 | JGI IMG/M metagenome (GOLD analysis project Ga0182739, IMG submission 128873) | Enriched backyard soil microbial communities from Emeryville, California, USA - eDNA 5th pass 30_C BE-Lig BY (version 2) (version 2) | ecosystem: Environmental > Terrestrial > Soil >...
ACGCTCGTCATGCACGAGTCGAACGAGCCGTTCCACGTGCAGCAGCGCAAGCAGATCGAGGCGTATCTCGAAGCCTGGAAGGCCGCCGGTCATGAGCGCACGCCGCGCGTCTCGGTCAGTCGTTCGATCTTCGCGCTTGTGACCGAGCAGGACTGGCAGTTCTTCGGCCAGGACCGCTCCAGCGGTGACCAGGTCGGACAGCTCGGCGCCGACGGCGCGGCGATCTTCGGCCGCTCCTACGCGGGTGCGCCCGACCAGTTGATCGAGGAGCTGAAGCAGGACGAGGCGCTCCAGATCGCCGACACCATCCTCCTGACGATCCCCTCGCAGCTCGGCCCGGAGTACAACGTGCACGCGCTCGAGTCGATCCTCACCCACGTCGCGCCGGCCCTCGGCTGGCGCTGAACGCGGCCGGTACGCCCGCGCTCAGGACTGCGTTGTCAGCACGCGCTCGAGCGGGCGGCCCCTCGCGAGATCGTCGACGATCTTGTCCAAGATGCGCACGCGCCGCATGAGCGGATCGGTGATGTCGGCGATGCGCACCCCGCACACGACGCCCGTGATCGCCGCAGCGCCCGGGTTCAGCTCGGCGGCCTCGAAAAAGCCCCTGACCGTGGTGCCGTCGGCGAGATGCTCGGCAAGCGTCGCGTCGTCGAAGCCCGTGAGCCATTCGATGGAGGTGTCGAGCTCCTGGCGAGTGCGACCCTTGCGTTCGAGTTTCGTGACGTACAGCGGGTAGATGTCGGCGAATGGCGTTCTGCCGATGCGTTCGTTGTTCGCCCGCTGTCGGGGCGTCTGCGGCATCGTCATGCTGCCAGTGTGCGCTCGGTCGAGCGCGACCGGCAAGCGCCGATCACGATGCGGCAGGCGGCTCCGCGCTCTCGGCCTTCCGGCGGCGGAACGTCGTGGCGCGCTTGACCGCGCCGAGACGCTTCGCCGTGACCTCCCAGCGGGACAGCGCGACGGCGCCGAGCAGCGCGATGCCGTAGAACAGGTCCTCGACCCAGCCCGAGGCGCCGAGCAGCTGCAGGCCCTTGATGCCGACCGCGAGCACGTAGAGCGCGAGCACGGTGCCCCAGACGTTGAAGCGACCACCCTTGAACTGCGTCGAGCCGAGGAAGACCGCGGTCAGGGCGGGCAGCAGCATGCTCGGACCGACCGTCGGATCGCCCGAGTTCAGCTTCGACGCCATCAGGACGCCCGCGAGCGCGGCGATCACGCCGCCGGCCATCAGGGTGCCGATCTGCAGGCGCTCGACCTTGACGCCCGACAGGCGGGCGCCCTCGGCGTTGTAGCCGATCGCGTACATCCGCCGGCCCACCGGGATGCGCTCGAGCACGTACCAGACGATGAGCGCGACGCCGAGCATCACCATGACCGGCAGCGTGATCTTGAAGGTCGGGTTGCCCTGGCTGTTGTAGGCGAGCACCCAGCCCGCGCGCGCGACCTCGCGGAAGCCCTCGTCGAGGCCGGTGATCTGGCGGTTGTCCGAGATGAACCACTTCGCGGCGAGCAGGATCGAGCTCATGCCGAGGGTCGCGATGAAGGAGTCGATCTTCAGCCGGGTGATGATGAGGCCCGACAGCAGGCCGATCAGCGCGCCGCAGGCGAGCGTGATCGGGATCGCGATCCAGAACGGCACGTCCCAGCTCGCCTGCAAGACGGAGACGAACATGACCGCCCACGCGATCTCGGCGCCGATCGCGAGGTTGAAGACGCCGGCGACGAGCGGGATCATCACGGCGATCGCCGCGAGCACCGTCAGCGACTCCGCGTCGAAGATGCCGAGCCACGTCCCGGGGGTCAGGAAGGTCCCCGGCACGAGGATCGAGAAGATCACGAACACCACGACGAAGAGGTAGATCGCGCTGATGTTCTGGAACGACAGTCGTCGTCGCCACCCGCCACCCATGGGCAGTTCGTCGGCCTCGTGGCCGACCGCCGCGGTCGGGATCGCCTCGGTCTTCTTCACTGTGCTCCCTCGTCTCCGAGTCCGTATCCTTCTTTGACCAATCGGGTCTCCGTCAGCTGCTCGCCCGACAGCTCGGCTGCGACGCGTCCGTCCCGCATCACGAGCACGCGGTCGCAGAGACGCACGAGCTCCTTCGCCTCGGACGAGCACACGAGGATGCCCGCGCCCCGGGCCGCGGCCTCGTCGATCGCCGTGTAGAGCGCCTGCTTCGCACCGATGTCGACACCCTGCGTCGGCTCCTCGAGGAGCAGCAGCGTCGGCTCGTTGCGCAGCCACTTGGCGAAGACGATCTTCTGCTGGTTGCCGCCGCTGAACTGGGCGAAGACCTGCTCCTGCCGGGGCGGCCTGACCTCGTACTTCGTGATGAGCCCGGCGACATGGCGCCGTTCGCGCCGCGCGCTGATCGCACCGAGCCCGTCGGTGAGGGAGTCGAGCTCCGGGAGGGTGACGTTCTCCCTCGCGGTCAGCGGCCGCACCGAGCCGAGCCGTGCGCGGTCGCCGGGGACGAAGCCGATTCCGCGGCGGATGCTCTCGCTCGGGCTGCGCCGCTCGTAGGCCTCGCCGCGCACCTCGAAGCGGTCGGCACTACCGGCGCGCGAGCCGAAGACGAGGGCGGGCAGCGCCTCGCGCCCCGACCCGAGCACGCCGGCGACGCCGACGACCTCGCCCGCGCGGACGGTCAAGTCGATTCCCTCGATGTCCTCGCCCGCGAGGTTCTCGACCTCGAGCACGACCTCGCCCGTCGCGCGGGCGGCCCGTCCGGACTCGGCCTCGCCGGCCGCGACGCCGGTGACGTAGGAGACGAGCGTGTCTTGGTCGATGCCCGCGCTCGACTCGTCGGCGACCTTCCGGCCGTCCCGCAGCACGACGATGCGGTCGGCGAGCTCGACGACCTCGTCGAGCCGGTGGGAGATGAAGATGACGCCCGCGCCCTCGGCGGCGAGCTTCTTGACCGCGTCGAAGAGCACGGCGACCTCGCTCGCGTGGAGCGCCTCGGTCGGCTCGTCGAGGATCAAGACGTTTCGGGAGTGCTTCCAGCCGTCCAGTGCACGGGCGATGGCGATGATCGAGCGCTGTGCGGGGGCGAGCCGGCCCACCGGGACGGTGACGTCGAACCGGGAGCCGAACCGGCTGATGAGCCGGGTCGCCGTGGCCCGCTCCTTGCGGGCGCGGAATGGCACCCATGCGGCCGAGCCCTGGTACTTCGGGATCCCGATGTTCTCCACGGCGCTGAGCTCCGCGGCGAGACCGAGGTCCTGGTGGATGATGTGGATCTCCGTGGGGAGCTCCGAGTCCTCGTCCTCGAGCGTCACCGTGCCGCCGTCGGCGGTGTAGACGCCCGCGAGGATCTTCACGAGCGTGGACTTGCCGGAGCCGTTGTGGCCGACGACCGCGACGATCTCGCCGCTGCGCAGCTCCAGCGACACATCGTCGAGCGCCCGGGTGCCGGCGAAGACCTTCGTCATCCCCTCGATCCTGAGCAGGGGCGTCGTGGGCTGCTCCATCGTCATGATCGTTCGTCCCTCGTGCAATGCGTGATGGTGGTGTCAAAGCAGGACGCGCGTCATTCCGCCGCGGCGAGGAGAGGTCCTCGCCGCGGCGGAATCACGCGTCGTCCGGTCGGCTACTGGCCGGCCCAGAGCTTCAGGTAGTCGCCGCGGATGTTGTCGTAGGCCTCGAAGACCCCGCCAGGGTAGTCCTCGACGTTCGCCTTGACGATCACCCGGGAGAGCGTCTGGTAGATATCCTCCCAGTCGCCGTAGGGCTTGAAGACACCCTGCAGCTTCCGGAACGCCTCGTCGACCTGGCCGAAGACGTAGGCCTGGAAGTCGATCCCGAAGCCGGCGGTCTGCTCGTCGTTCGCGATCTGCTCGTAGTTCGGCGGGAGCGAGGACTGGCCGAAGCCCCGGTCGTTCTCGATGCCGACGAGGTCGGCTGCCGCGGCGAGACCGATCTGGTACTGGTCGAGCGGCGTGATGAAGAACTGCGTCTCCGGGTGCGCCTGCAGATCGGAGACGATCTTGTCCTGCGGCGCGGCGTCCGCGACCGAGATGTCGACGGTCCGCAGCGTCGCGTTCGGCGCGAGCTCGGCGAGGTACTCCTGGGCCGCCGTCATCTGCACGCCCGAGAAGCCGAGCTCCGGGGAGTTGTAGAAGACGAACTGGTCACCCGTACCGCAGGTGAAGTAGACCGCGCCGGCCGCGAGGACCCGGCCGTTGACGATCGAGCTCGCCGTGCCGCCGAAGGAGTCGTCGAGGCCGAAGTCCGCGACGCCCGGCTGCGACGAGGCGACGACGACCGCGCCGTTGTCCTCGAGGGTGCGGATCTGGTCCTCGACGAACGTCGGGTCGATTGCTGCCATGATCACGGCATCCGGGGCCATCGCGATGATCGAGTTGAAGCCAGCCTGCTGCGACTCCGCGCTGGTGCCGACGCTCGCGTTGACGAACTCGGCGCCGACCGAGGTGATCGCGTCCTCGAAGAAGGGCAGCCACAGCTGCGCGACGGGGGTGTCGTTGTTCGCGAAGACGACCTTGGTGCCGGGCGCGACGGGCTCGGGCAGCGGCTCATCGGTCCAGATGCTGCTCGCCTGCTGCTGGAAGCGCTCGATGACCTCCTTGGCCTCGGCGAAGTTGACGTCCGCGTTCGGCTCGGCCGCGCAGGTGCCGTCCGCGGTGTTCAGGTAGGTGACGGTCGTCGCGGTGGAGCCGCCGTCCGTGGGGGCAGGGCTGCCGCCGGTGGCGCAGCCGGCGAGCGCGAGCGCCGCCGTGCTGATGAGGGCCGCGCCGGTCAGCGCGACTCGGGTGGTTCGGTGCATGTCATTGCTCTCTTTCCTGGGTGTGCTGTGATGAGTCGTTGGCGTAAGTGCGCGCGGAGCCACCCCGGCGGTGCCGACCGGACGCTGTGCGGGCTACGCGTCGGCGAGCGCCTGGAGCATCGCCTTCGGGTCGGCGGGCCACCGCGAGATGCCGCGCTGCGCGAAGCGCCACTCGTCTCCGCGACGCTCGACGATGTCGTTCGATAGGCCGGTCGAGAAGAACGTGATCTCGTTCGTCGCCGGCACCCGGTGGCTCGTCGACCAGTACGAGTGCAGGATCCAGCGGTCCGGGCCCGCGGGATCGGGAAGGTAGCGCCGCGTCGACTCGCGGTGCTGGTGGCCGCCGTAGCCGCCGAAATGGCCGGCGGTGAACTCGCGGATCGCCTCCGCGCCGTGCCAGGTCTCGATGGTGTCGTCGAGCTGGTTCTCCTTGAGGACCGCGTCGTCCCAGAACACGCTGATGTAGAGCTCGATGTCCTGCGTGTCGAGCGCCCAGAGGTAGGTCGCGTACAGGTCGTCGATCGCGAAACGGACGTCGGCGGAGGGGGACAGCGCTGGCACGCGTTCGACCGTAGGAAGCGGTCGGAGGATCGTCAAACGCATTTTGCCGCGGAACCACCACACGCCGTGCGTGGAATGCGCCCTGCCGCCGCGAGCGCTCGGCCGACGTCAGGACACGGGCTGCGGCCACACCGTGCGGGCGGTCGCGATCACGGCCCGGGCCCACGGCGACGGGCGGGAGCGGCGAGACCAGGCGATCGCCGCGTGCTCGGTCGGCAGCTGCGTCTCGAGCGGCCGGACCTCCAGCGGTCGGCCCTCCCAGCTCAGGTCCCCCGCGGGCCGGTGGATGTGCAGCGTGTACCCGAGGCCGCGGCCGACGAGCGAGCGCCCCAGCTCGAAGGTCGGGCTGCGGAACGCGATGCGCGGCGTGAGTCCCGCGTTGCGGAACATCGAGGTGGCGTGCGTCCGCCCCGGCTCGGTGTCGAGCATGATCCAGGGCTCGTCCGCGAGGTCCTCCAGCCGCAGGCATTTGCGGCGCGCGAGGCGATGCCCGGCTGGCAGCGCGACCCAGGAGGGCATCGGCTGCAACCGCACGAAGTCGAGCTGCGCGGGCAGCCGGTGGTCGAGCGTGATCGCGAGGTCGATCTCGCCGTCGGCGAGGCGGGGATAGAACGAGGCCTCGAGCCCGATCTCGACGCTCGGCTCGATCAGCGGATGCTCGCGGGCGAGGGCGTCGAGTATCGGCGGCAGGATGACGGGCGCCATCTCGTCGGGCGAGCCGATGGCGACGGCGCCGACGAGCGGGCTCGTCTTGCCGCTGACGCTGCGCTCGAGGAGGTCGGCCTCGTAGAGCAGCTCGCGGGCGCGGTCCCGGAGCATCCGGCCGGCCGCCGTGAGGGAGACGCCGTGCGATCGACGTCGGACGCACAGCTGGACCTCGAGGATGTGCTCCAGCTGCGTGAGCCGCGCGGCGACGGCCGACTGCGAGACGTGGAGCTGGGCCGCCGCGAGCGCGATCGACCCCGCGTCGGCGATCGCGACGAAGTAGGCGAGCTGACGCAGGCTGAGATTGCCTAGCTGCACCGATGTATATCCCTTGAAAAGGTGTGGTTGATCTCAGTCTAAACCGGTGATTCGTTGTGGTCAGATGGGTGCCATGACTGAGAGAACCGGCACTGCCGCCGCCGCCGTCACGGGCGGTGCGTCCGGCATCGGGCTCGCGATCGCCAGCCGTCTCGCCGCGGAGGGGGCCCGCGTCGCGATCGCCGACATCGACGGCCCCGCCGTCACGAGCGCGGCCGAGGCGATCGGCGCGCGACCCTTCGTCGTCGACGTGACCGACCAGGGGAGCGTCGACGCGTTCGCCGCGCAGGTCGCCGCTGAGCTCGGCCAGGTCGATCTGCTCGTGAGCAACGCGGGAGTGGCCTCCGTCGCGCCGCTCGCCGAGATGAACGACGCGGACTGGGATTGGCTCCTCGGTGTCAACCTCTACGGCACTGCGCACGCCGTCACCGCGTTCCTCCCGCAGCTGCGCGCGTCCGGCGGCCGCATTCTGCTCACCGGCTCGATGGCGGGGCTCTCCCCGGACGCCGGCATGGGCGGCTACGGGGTCACCAAGTTCGCGATCACCGCCTACGCGGAGGTCCTCGCCGAGGAGCTCGCGGCCGACGGCATCGGGGTCACGCTGCTCGCGCCCGGCCCCGTCCGCACCCGACTCGGGTCGAGCTCTCGCAACCGCGCCGACGCGGGGGCGGGTGGGCTGCGCGACGTCGACCTCTCGGCGGGCGACGGCGGTGGCCTGCGCTGGATCGAGCCGGACGAGGTCGCCGCGGTCGCGCTCCGCGCGGTCGCGGAGGGTCGGCGCTACGCGATCACGCATCCCGACTGGGCCGATGTGGTGGAGCGTCGCCACCGGGCGATCGAGGCGGCGTTTCGCGACGCGTGAGTCGCGCCGCGGGGGCTTCTGGCGCCGCCGCGGATCTGCCACGCCGTGCCGATGACGCGGTATCGCGCGGTGGTCGACGTCCGCATCTCGTTCGTCCACGGCGGCGGGCTGAGCGCCGAGGGCTTCCGCCTCGACGTGCCCCGTCGATCTGAGCCACACGCTCCGGAGCGGCTGCGCACGATCCTGCGGGGCGACCCGTCGAGCCGCGCGATAGCGTTCTGCCATGACCACGCCGTCACGCGACGTCCGCGACGCCATCGACGACCTCATCGCCGACAACGTCTGGGCCCTCGACACCCACGACCTTGACCGCTACGTCGCGACCTACTGGGACGACGGCGAGTGGGTCGACATCCACCCCGACGGCTCCGAGATCCGGCTCGTCGGCGCCGACGCCATCCGGGAGGGCACGGCCGCCTATTTCGCCGCCCGCTCCGGGCACCAGCACCGGCTGCAGACCCCGGTCTACCGGGAACGCGATGGCGGCTGGACGGTCTGGATGTACTACTGGTCGCTCGGCCGGGACGCGCAGGCGGGCACCATCGAGTTCCAGACCGCCGGCTGGATCCGCGACGAGCTCGAGGAGCGCGGCGGCGTCTGGAGGCTCCGGCGCCGCACCGTCAGCCAGTGGGACGGCACCCTGCCGCACCCCCTCGCCGACTGACCGGGCAGAATGGTCGCGTGATCCCCCACCGCGTCCGCGTCTGGCCGAGCGCCGAACCCCACCCGCGCAGCGACCAGCTCGCCTGGAAGATCGCGGAGGTCGCGGCCGAGCGGATCGCGCCCGACGCCGACGTCGTGGACATGGTCATCAACCGGATCATCGACAACGCGGCCGTCGCGACCGCCTCCCTCGGCCGCGGACCGGTGCTCACGGCGCGGGCGCAGGCTGAGGCGCATCGGGTGTCGGCGGGAGGCTCAGGGTCGACCGTTTTCGGTTCGGACCAGCTCACGAGTCCGGAGTGGGCGGCCTGGGCCAACGGGGTCGCGGTGCGCGAACTCGACTACCACGACACGTTCCTCGCGGCCGACTATTCGCACCCCGGGGACAACATCCCGCCGATCCTCGCCGTCGCGCAGCACCTCAGCCGAACCGGCGAGGAGCTCGTCCGCGCGATCGTCACGGGCTACGAGATCCAGATCGACCTCGTCAAGGGCATCTCGCTCCACAAGCACAAGATCGACCACGTCGCGCACCTCGGCCCGAGCGCGGCCGCGGGGATCGGGACGCTGCTCGGCCTCTCGGCCGAGACGATCTACCAAGCGGTCGGACAAGCGCTCCACACGACGACCGCGACCCGACAGTCGCGCAAGGGCGAGATCTCGACCTGGAAGGCGCACGCCCCGGCGTTCGCCGGCAAGCTCGCGGTCGAGGCCGTCGACCGGGCGATGCGCGGACAGACCAGCCCGTCGCCGATCTACGAAGGCGAAGACGGGGTCATCGCGTGGCTCCTCGACGGACCCGGCGCCGACTACACGGTGCCGCTACCCGGTGCGGGTGAGCCGCGGCGCGCGATCCTCGACTCGTACACGAAGGAGCACTCGGCGGAGTATCAGGCCCAGGCCTGGATCGACCTGGCTCGTCGACTCGGGACCGAGCGTCCCGAGCTGCGCGATCCGGCGAACATCGCGACGGTCGTCCTGCACACGAGCCACCACACGCACTACGTGATCGGCTCGGGCGCCGGCGACCCGCAGAAGTACGACCCGACGGCCAGCCGCGAGACGCTCGACCACTCGATCCCGTACATCTTCGCCGTCGCGCTGCAGGACGGCGCGTGGGACCACGTGGCCTCCTACCTGCCCGAGCGTGCCGCGCGCCCCGACACCGTCGAGCTCTGGCGCAAGGTCACGACGCTGGAAGACCCCGAGTGGACCCGCCGGTACCACTCCGAGGACCCGAACGAGAAGGCGTTCGGCGGTCGTGTGGTGATCGAGCTCGTGAACGGCGAGCGCATCGTCGATGAGATCGCGGTCGCCGACGCCCATCCGCTCGGCGCTCGGCCCTTCGCCCGCGCCGACTACGTCGCGAAGTTCCGCTCGCTCGCGCACGGCGTTCTGTCGCCCGAGGAGACCGAGCGCTTCCTCGGTGTCGTGCAGCGCCTCCCCGAGCTCGCCCCGCACGAGCTGCGCGGCCTGACCGTGACCCCCATGGTCGATCCGCTCCTCGCCTCGCCCGTCGCGCCAGGGATCTTCTAGGGAGAACGCCAGTGCTGTACACCGAGACGACCGCCGCCGACAAGCGCGCACGACTCCGGCAGCGCATCCAGGCCGGCGAACTGCTCCAGTTCCCGGGAGCGTTCAACCCGCTGTCGGCGCGGCTCATCCAGGACAAGGGCTTCGACGGCGTCTACATCTCGGGCGCCGTCATCGCGGCCGACCTCGGCCTTCCGGACGTCGGCCTCACGACCCTCACCGAGGTCGCGGGCCGGGGGGCCCAGATCTCCCGCATGACCGACCTGCCCACCATCATCGACGCCGACACGGGCTTCGGCGAGGCGATGAACGTCGCGCGCACCGTCCAGGCGCTCGAGGAGGCGGGCGTGTCCGGCCTGCACATCGAGGACCAGGTCAACCCGAAGCGCTGCGGTCACCTCGACGGCAAGTCCGTCGTCGACGACTCCACCGCGCTGCAGCGCATCTCCGCGGCGGCCCGCGCGCGCCGCGACCCCAACCTGCTCATCATCGCCCGCACCGACATCCGCGCCGTCAGCGGACTGCAGGCCGCGATCGACCGCGCGCTGCTGCTCGTCGACGCCGGCGCCGACGTCGTCTTCCCCGAGGCGATGGTCAGCCTCGACGAGTTCGCCGAGGTCAAGGCGGCGCTCGGGTCCGTGCCCGTGCTCGCCAACATGACGGAGTTCGGCCGCTCCGAGCTCTTCACCCGCGACCAGCTCGCGGACGTGGGCGTCAGCATCGTCATCCACCCCGTCTCGCTGCTGCGCACCGCGATGGGCGCCGCCGAGCGCGCGCTCGACACGCTGCGCGCCGACGGGAGCCTGCGCGCCGAGGTCGCCGACATGCAGACCCGCGCGCGGCTCTACGAGCTCCTCGACTACGAGGCCTACAACGCGTTCGACTCGGGCGTGTACAACTTCAGCATCGAGCACCACTTCGACGGGTAGGAGCCGCAATGACCGAAGAGATCCGCAAGGGGCTGGCAGGCGTCGTCGCCGACACGACGGCGATCTCCAAGGTCAACCCGGAGACGAACTCGCTGCTGTATCGCGGATACCCGGTCCAGGAGCTTTGCGAGAGCGCGACGTTCGAGGAGGTGGCGTACCTGCTCTGGTACGGCGAGCTGCCGACGGGGGAGCAGCTCGACGCGTTCACCGAGCTCGAGCGCACCCACCGCCATCTCGACCACCGCGTCAAGCGCGTCATCGACGAGCTCCCGCTCGCCACCCACCCCATGGACGTCGTGCGCACCGCGGTCAGCACCGTCGGCTCGCTCGACGCGAGCCTCGGCGCCGACCCCACCTGGATCGACCCCGAGCTCACCCTGCAGCGCTCGATCCGACTGTGGGCGCAGCTGCCCGCGATCGTCGCCTACACGCAGCGCCGCCGGCGCGACCTCGACCTCGTCGAGCCGCGCGACGACCTCGCCTACTCCGCGAACTTCCTCCACATGACGTTCGGCGAGGTCCCCGAGTTCACCGTCGTCAACGCGTTCGACGTGTCGATGATCCTGTACGCGGAGCACTCGTTCAACGCCTCGACGTTCACCGCGCGCGTCGTCGCCTCGACGCTCTCCGACGTCTACAGCGCCGTGACCGCCGCGATCGGCGCGCTCAAGGGACCGCTCCACGGCGGCGCCAACGAGGCCGTCATGCACACGTTCCGGGAGGTCGGATCCGCGGAGCACGCGGTCGCCTGGCTCGAGGACGCGCTCGCGGCCAAGCGGAAGATCATGGGCTTCGGCCACCGCGTCTACAAGAACGGCGACTCCCGCGTGCCCACCATGCGGGCCGCGCTCGACACCCTCGTCGCGTTCTACGACCGACCCGACGTCATCGAGCTGTACGACGCCCTCGAGACCGCGATGGTCGAGCGCAAGGGCATCAAGCCGAACCTCGACTACCCGTCGGGGCCCGCGTACGACCTCATGGGCTTCGAGACGGAGCTGTTCACGCCGCTGTTCATCGCCTCGCGCGTGACCGGCTGGAGCGCGCACGTGCTCGAGCAGCAGGCGTCGAACTCGCTCATCCGGCCGCTGTCCGCCTACTCGGGCCCGGACGAGCGGAGCGTGCCCGCGGGACGCTAAGCCCAGCTGGGGGACCAGTAGTGGCTCGCCAGGAAGATCGAGTCGACCGTCATCCCTGTCCACAGCGGCCAGAAGTACACGCTGATCGCGACGGCGAGCACGAGGAACACGCTCACCCCGATGATGCCGCTGCGCCGGCGTGATCGCTCGTCGGTGGGCGAGCCGAGCAATCGGTTCAGCGCGAGTGCGAGCGCGATCACGAGGTACGGCTGGAACGCGATCGTGTAGAAGAAGTAGGTCGGCCGCTCCGGGAAGATGAGCCACGGCACGAAGCCCGCCGCGAAGCCGATGACGAGCGCCCAGAGCGCCTGGTCGCGACCGCGGCGCCGCACGAGCACGACGATGAGCCAGACGAGCGCGGCGACCGACGCGTACCAGATGAGCGGGTTCGGCAGGTTCGTGATGAGTGCGCCGCAGGTGTCGCCCCCGCACGCCGGATTCTCGGCCCCCGTCGACGCCTGGTACCACATGGCCGTCGGGCGAGCGAGGATGAGCCACGCCCAGGCGGGCGACTTGTAGGGGTGCTCGGCGCGCAGCCCCGAGTGGAATCGGTAGACCTCGCCCTGATGGTGGATGAAGCTCTGGATCGGCAGCGGCACCCACGACCAGAAGCCCGTCCACGCGTTGCCGTCCTGCGCCGCCCACTGCCGGTAGTAGCCGCCCTCCGTCGCGAACCAGCCGGTCCACGTGAGGAGGTACACGGCGAGCGCGATCGGCACGAGGAGGACGAAGTTGACGACGGGCCGCAGCACCCAGTCGTGTGGCCGGCGCGCGCGCAGCAGGTCCGCGACGACCGTCCAGATGCCGAAGAACGCGATGAACCAGAGCCCGCTCCACTTGATCGCGGTCGCCGCGCCGAGCGCCGCGCCGGCGGCGAGCAGCCAGGGCCGCCACCACAGCGCGCCCGTTCGGTCGGTGCGGGCTCGGTCGAGCAGCACGAAGTAGAACGCGAGGAGCGCGAAGAACGCGAGGAAGACGTCGAGCAGCGCGACGCGGCTCATGACGATGCCGTTGCCGTCGATCGCGAGCAGCCCGCCCGCGAGCGAGGCGACGAGGAGCGAGCGCGTCAGCCGGTGTGCGACGAGCATGACGAGCCCGACGAGGAGGATGCCGAAGAGGGCGACGGCGAACCGCCAGCCGAAGCCGTTCGTCGGCCCGAAGGCGGCCATGCCGAGCGCGATGAGCCACTTGCCGAGCGGCGGGTGCACGGCGAATGCGGCGGTCGTCTGGTAGACGTCGGGGTTGCCGGCGACGATCTGCGAGTTGGCCCAATACTCGTCGGCGGCGGTGGGGTCGAGCTGCCAGGTCGACTCGTAGCCAAGGTTCCACGTCGTCCAGGCGTCCTTGACGTAGTACGTCTCGTCGAAGACGATCTCGTGCGGATGCGCGAGCCCGACGAGCCGGGTGAGCGCCGCGGTGAGCATGACGCCGGCGGGGGCGGACCAGCGCAGCAGGGTGCGCGTGCGGTGAGAACGCGACGCCCACCAGTCGTCGAGGCGGGTGCCGATCCGCCAGCTGGGGGCGGGCATCGGCGTCGGACGGGAGGCGACCATCGCGTCGAAGTCCTGGCCGCCGGAGGTCACTCGGTCAGCCTAGGTCTCGATGCGGCGCCGACGGGGCAAGAATGGGATCGTGCTCATCCTCGCGGCGACGCCCATCGGAAACCTCGGCGATGCGACGACCCGGCTGAAAGACGCCCTCACGTCCGTGCCCGTCATCGCGGCCGAGGACACGCGGATGACGCAGCACCTGATCCGCGCCCTCGGGCTCACCACCCGCGCCCGCCTCGTCTCGCTCCACGACCACAACGAGCGCGACCGCGCCGGCGAGATCGCCGAGCTCGCCCGCACCGAGGACGTGCTCGTCATCACTGACGCGGGCATGCCGACGGTGAGCGACCCGGGCTTCGTGCTCGTGCGGGAGGCGGCGGCGCTCGGCGTCGAGGTCACCGTGCTCCCGGGACCGAGCGCCGTGCTCGTCGCCCTCGCCCTGTCGGGCCTGCCGACCGACCGCTTCTGCTTCGAGGGGTTCCTGCCGAAGAAGGCTGGCGAGCGCGCCGCGGCCCTCGCGGGGCTCGCCGCCGAACATCGCACCATGGTCTTCTTCGAGACCCCGCATCGCATCGCCGAGTCGCTCGCGGACCTCGCGACGGCGTTCGGCCCCGACCGTCCCGCCGCGGTCGCGCGGGAACTCACGAAGCTCCACGAAGAGGTCGTGCGCGGGCCGCTCGCCGAGCTCGCCGAGCGCTTCGCGGACGGCGCGCGCGGCGAGTTCTGCATCGTCGTCGGCGGCGCGACGCCGGTCGCCGCGGACCCGGGGGCCGCGCTCGATCGCGTGCTGTCGCTCGTGGCAGCCGGCTCCTCGCTCAAGGACGCCGCCGTCCAGGTCGCCGCGCAGACCGGCCTGTCCAAGAAGTCCCTCTACGACGCGGCGCTCGCGGCCCGCTGAGGCGATGTCGGCCCGGCGGAGTCACCTGCCCGAGCCAAATAGGATTGAGCGCGTGCCAAACGCCAGAGGAGAGGACACGTCGTTCTATGTGACGACGCCGATCTTCTATGTCAACGACGTGCCGCACATCGGGCACGCCTACACCGAGGTCGCCGCCGACGTGCTCGCGCGGTGGCACCGCCAGCGCGGCGAGGACACCTGGTCGCTCACCGGGACGGACGAGCACGGGCAGAAGATCATGCGCACCGCCTCGGCCAACGGCGTGAGCCCCCGCGAGTGGGCCGACAAGCTCGTCTCCGAGGCGTGGAAGCCGCTGCTGGACACGCTCGACATCGCCAACGACGACTTCATCCGGACGACCGACGAACGCCATGAGCGCACCGTCGCGATGTTCCTCCAGGAGCTCTACGACGCGGGGCACATCTACGCGGGCGAGTTCGAGGGCTACTACTGCGTCGGCTGCGAGGAGTACAAGCGCCTCGCCGACCTCGAGACGCCCGAGAGCGGCGAGTTCGCGGGGCGCCTCGTGTGCCCCGTCCACGGCCGACCGGTCGAGGTGCTCAAGGAGCAGAACTGGTTCTTCCGGATGAGCGCGTTCCAGGACCGGCTGTTGAAGCTCTACGAGGAGCACCCCGCGTTCGTGCAGCCCGCGTCCGTGCGCAACGAGATCGTCCAGTTCGTCAAGCAGGGCCTGGAGGATCTGTCGATCTCACGCTCGAGCTTCGACTGGGGCGTGCGCGTGCCGTGGGACGACTCGCACGTCGTCTACGTGTGGTTCGACGCGCTGCTCAACTACATCTCGGCGACCGGCTACGGCGACGACCGCGCCGAGTTCGAGCGCCGCTGGCCCGCCGTGCACATCGTGGGCAAGGACATCGCGCGCTTCCACGCCGTCATCTGGCCCGCGATGCTCATGGCGGCCGGGCTCGAGGTGCCGAAGACCGTGTTCGGCCACGGCTGGCTGCTCGTCGGCGGCGAGAAGATGTCGAAGTCGAAGCTCACGGGCATCGCGCCGAACCAGATCACCGACGTCTTCGGCTCCGACGCGTTCCGCTACTACTTCCTGTCGGCGATCACGTTCGGCCAGGACGGCTCGTTCTCGTGGGAGGACCTGTCCGCGCGTTACCAGGCGGAACTCGCGAACGGCCTCGGCAACCTGGCGTCCCGCGTCGTCGCGATGGTCGACCGCTACTTCGACGGCGAGGTGCCGGAGCTCGGCGCCCTCGAGCGCGGCGACGAGTTCATCCTGGACGCGTCGCGCCAGGCGGTGCTGCAGGCCAACGACGCGATCGACCGCTTCGCGCTCGACGAGGCCGTCGAGGCGGCCCGCCGCCTCGTCACGACGCTCAACGGCTACATCACCGATGAGGAGCCGTGGGCGCTCGCAAAGGACCCCTCCGCGCGCGAGCGCCTCGCGACGGTGCTCGGCATCGCCGTGCGCGGCCTCAAGACGCTCGCGGTGCTGCTCGCGCCCGTCATCCCCAAGGCGTCGGCGCGGCTGTGGCCCGCGCTCGGCGGCGATGGCGAGCTCGCGGCGCAGGACATCCGGGTCGCGATCGAGTCGGGCGGTGGCCGCGTGTCGCTCCTGGACCCGCCCCTCTTCCCCCGCGTGGAGCTCCTGGAGCAGTCGGCCGACTGACCGGGTCGGCATGCCCGTGCCCAGGCCGGACGCGCCCGCGCGGGCTGAGAAATCGCGTTCTGGCTGAGGAATCCGCCCGGAATGCTCAGCCCGGCAGCGGATTCTCAGCCCGGATAGTCTCGTCGGGTGAGTCCTACGGCGTCCGAGCCCGGTGGGCGGCATGAGCCGGAGGGCGGGCCCGGTGCCGCGCTGCCCGTGCCGGTGCACGACAACCACACGCACCTCAACTTCTCGCACGACGTGCCCGAGTGGGCGGAGGGCGCCGAGCCGCCCGGGATCGCCGAGGCGGTCGCAGAACTCGATGCGGCCGAGTCGCTCGGCGTCGCCGGCGTCGTGCAGGTCGGCACCAACCTCGCCGACAGCCGCTGGGCCGTCGCGTTCGCCGAGCGCGACCCGCGCGTCCTCGCCGCGATCGCGATCCACCCCAACGACGCGCCCGTGCTCGCCGAGGCGGGGGTGCTCGACGCCGCGCTCGCGACGCTCGACGAGCTCGCGGAGCACCCGCGCGTGCGCGCGATGGGTGAGACGGGGCTCGACTGGTTCCGCCTGCCGGGCGAGGCCGGCGGGCCCGAGGGCGGCGCCGCCGACCGGGCGCGCGCGGTCGACGCGCAGGTCGCGTCGTTCGAGGGGCACATCGCGATCGCGAAGCGTCGAGGACTCGCGATGCAGATCCACGACCGCGACGCGCACGACGACGTGCTCGCGGTGCTCGAGCGCGTCGGCGCGCCCGAGCACACCGTGCTGCACTGCTTCTCGGGCGACGCCGACTTCGCGCGCCGGGCGCTCGACGCCGGCTGCCTGCTGTCGTTCGCCGGCACCGTGACGTTCAAGAACGCCGGCTACCTCCGCGAGGCCCTCGCGCTCGCGCCGCTCGATCGCGTGCTGGTGGAGACCGACGCCCCGTTCCTGACCCCGCAGCCCTACCGCGGTCGGCGCAATGCGCCGTCCTACCTGCCGGTCACGGTGCGCGCGATGGCCGATACCAGGGGGATGCCGCTCGAGACGCTCGCCGGCGCGCTCCAGGAGAACGCGATCCGGGTCTACGGGCCGTGGGGGTGACGTCGCGAGGGCATTCGGTCCGCGCGAGGGGGGTCGCGCCGCGATCTCCCTCGGCTCGCGCCGATGCCCTCGGCTCGCGCCGATAGCCTGAGCGGATGGTGAAGCTGCTGGGCCCGGCGGAGGTGCGCGCGCTCGCGGCCCGCCTCGACATGACGCCGACGAAGAAGCTCGGGCAGAACTTCGTCATCGACGGCAACACGGTGCGCCGGATCGTCGCCGCGGCCGGCGTCACGGCGGGGGAGCGGGTCATGGAGATCGGCCCCGGGCTCGGGAGCCTGACGCTCGGCCTCATCGAGGCGGGCGCGAGCGTCACCGCCGTCGAGATCGACCGGCGGCTCGCCGAGCTGCTGCCGGAGACGCTCGCGGCGATGGGCGCGCCCGCTGGGTCGTACGACGTCGTGCGCGCCGACGCGATGGAGGTCATGCCGGGCCCCCTTCGACTCACTGCGCTCGCTCAGGGAGGGGAGGCCGACGACCCGACGGCCCTCGTCGCCAACCTGCCGTACAACGTGTCGGTCCCCGTGCTGCTCCACGTGCTCGAGCACTTCCCGACGATCCGCCGCGGCCTCGTGATGGTGCAGGCCGAGGTCGGGCAGCGCCTCGCGGCCGCGCCGGGCTCGAAGATCTACGGCTCGCCGAGCGCGAAGGCCGCCTGGTACGCGGAGGTCCGCCTCGCGGGACAGATCGGCCGCCAGGTCTTCTGGCCCGCGCCGAACGTCGACTCGATCCTCGTGCGACTCGACCGCCGAGCCGAGCCGGGCGACGAACGCGACCGCCGCGAGACCTTCGCGATCGTCGACGCCGCGTTCGGCCAGCGCCGCAAAATGCTGCGGCAGTCGCTCGTGCCCGTCCTCGGTGCCGGCGCGAGCGCGATCATCGACAGCGCGGGCGTCGATCCGACGGCTCGCGGCGAGGTGCTGACGATCCTCGACTTCCTCCGCATCGCCCTCGCAGCCCGCGCCGCGTAGTGTGGCGGCATGGCCACGCCCGCACCGCGTCAGCGTGTGCGAGTCCGCGCCCCGGGCAAGATCAACGTCTTCCTCCGCGTCGGCACACTCCTCGACGACGGCTACCACGACGTCGCGACCGCCTATCAGGCGGTCTCGCTGTACGAGGACCTGCGCGCGACGCCCGCGGATGACTTCTCGGTGGAGTTCACGGGGAGCATCGACACCTCCCAGGTGCCGACGGACGGCTCCAACCTCGCGCTGCGCGCCGCGCGCCTGCTCGCGGCGCGCACCGGCCACGACGGCGGGGTGCGCCTGGAGATCGCCAAGCACGTGCCGGTGGCCGGCGGGATGGGCGGTGGTTCGGCGGACGCGGCCGCCGCGCTCGTCGCCTGCGACGCGCTCTGGGGGACGGGTCTCAACCGCGACGAGCTCGTCGCGCTCGGCGCGGAGCTCGGCTCCGACGTGCCGTTCGCGATCACCGGCGGGACGTCGATCGGGGTCGGCCACGGCGATCGGCTGAGCCCCGTGCTCGCGACGGGCAGCTTCCAGTGGGTCATCGCGCTCGCCGACTACGGACTGTCGACGCCCGACGTGTACGCGGAGCTGGACCGGCATCGCACGCGGCACGTGCTCGACATCGCGCCGCCGCCGGTCGCGCCGCAGGTCGACGCCGCGGTGCTGCAGGCGCTGCGCGCGGGCGATCCCGTCATGCTCGCCGAGGCGATGCAGAACGACATGCAGCCGGCCGCCCTGCGCATGGCGCCCGGGCTCGTCGACCTGCTGTCGCTCGGCGAGACCGCCGGTGCGCTCGCGGGCATCGTCTCCGGCTCGGGTCCGTCGGTCGCGTTCCTCGCGGCGGATCAGGATACGGCGATCGGGCTCCAGGTGGCGCTCAGCGCAGCGGGCCTCAACGTGGTCCGCGCGCACGGGCCGGTGGCCGGGGCGCGGGTCATCGAGGAGGAGTAGCCGCTCGTTAGGCTGGGTCCGATGCCGATCCCGTTCTCCCTGCCGCTCATCGATGACGACGTCATCGCGGAGGTCAACGACGCGCTGACCCGCACGGGGTGGCTCACCTCGGGCCCGAAGGTCCGCGAGCTCGAGGCGGAGATCGGTCGGCTCACGGGCACCCCCGTCCTCGGCGTGAACTCGTGGACGTCGGGCGCGATGCTCATGTTGCGCTGGTTCGGGGTCGGGCCGGGCGACGAGGTCATCGTCCCCGCGTACACGTATGCGGCGACGGCGCTGTGCGCCATGAACCTCGGCGCCGACATCGTCATGGTCGACGTCGACGACGACTTCTGCCTCGACCCGGCGGGCCTGAGCGCCGCGATCACGCCGCGCACGAAGGCGATCATCCCCGTCGACGTCGGCGGCCTGCCCGTCGACTACGACGCGCTGTTCGCGCGGCTCGCGGAGCACGCCGGTGTGTTCGTCCCGGCGAACGAGCGGCAGGCGGCGCTCGGTCGTCCCATCGTCGTCGCGGACGCCGCGCATTCGATCGGCGCCGAGTACCGGGGCGTGCCCGTGGGCCGTGCTGCCGACGTCACCGTCTTCTCCCTCCACTCGGTCAAGAACGTCACGACGGGCGAGGGCGGTGCGATCTGCCTCGACCTGCCCTCGCCGTTCGACAACGAGGCGGAGCTGCCGCGGCTGCGGGCGCTCGCGCTCAACGGGCAGACGAAGTCGGCGTTCGAGAAGAATCAGACCGGAGCGTGGCGCTACGACATCGTCGACTTCGGCCTCAAGGTCAACCTGCCCGACATCAACGCGGCGATCGGCCTCGCCCAGATGCGCAAGTACGTCGCCGAGCTGCTCCCGGACCGGCGGCGCATCACGGACCGCTATCAGGCGGCCTTCGCGCGCCACCCGTGGGCGATCCTGCCGCCGCTGTCCGTCGACGGGCGCGAGTCGTCGAGCCACCTGTACCTGCTGCGGGTCGCGGGCGCCGATGAGGCGATGCGCGACCGGATCATCGACCGGATCTCGGCGCGCGAGGTCGGCGTCAACGTCCACTACGTGCCGCTGCCGATGCTCACGCTCTTCCGCGAGCGGGGCTTCGACATCGCCGACTATCCGGTGAGCTTCGGGCTCTACGAGCGCGAGATCACGCTGCCCGTGTACAACGGCCTGACGGACGCGCAGATCGACGAGGTCGTCGAGGTCGTCGTCGAGTCGGTCGAGGCGGAGCTGGGCGCCGATGATCGACGTTGACGACTTCATCGCCCGGCGGGTGACGGGTCGGCCGCGCAGCCTCTTCGCCGACGACCTGCGGGCGCACGAGGACGCGCTGGGGGCGGCCCTCACGGGCCGGTCACTCCTCGTGATCGGCGGCGCGGGCACGATCGGCGGCGCGTTCGTGCGCGAGGCGCTGCGCTACCGGCCGGCGCGGCTCGTCGTCGTCGACACGAGCGAGAACGGCCTCACCGAGCTGACCCGGGACCTGCGCTCCACGGCGGACCAGTACGTGCCGGAGGCCTACACCACCTACCCGATCGACTTCGGCTCGCCGACCTTCGCGAGACTGTTCGCGGCGGAGGGGCCGTTCGACGTCGTCGCGCACTTCGCGGCGCACAAGCACGTGCGCAGCGAGAAGGACCGCTTCTCGATCGAGGCGATGGTGCGCAACAACGTGCTCTCCAGCGTCCGGCTGCTCGAACTCGCCGCGGCGGCGGGCGTCGAGCGCTTCTTCTGCGTCTCGACCGACAAGGCGGCGAACCCCGCGAACGTCATGGGCGCGTCGAAGAAGCTCATGGAGGACGCGGTCCTCGCCTACGCGGCCGAGGGCCTCGTGCCGGCGACGACGGCGCGCTTCGCGAACGTCGCGTTCTCCCACGGTTCGCTGCCGGCCGGGTTCCTCGAGCGGATCGCGAAGCGTCAGCCCTTGTCGGCGCCGTCGGACGTGCGGCGGTACTTCGTGAGCCCCGAGGAGAGCGGTCAGCTGTGCCTCGCGGCGTGCGCGCTCGGCGAACCGGGGGACATCGCGTTCCCAAGGCTCGGGGAGTCGACGATGCTGACGTTCGATGCGATCGCCGACGCGTTGCTCGACGAGCTCGGCTACGTGCCGGAGCGCTTCGCGACGGAGGAGGAGGCGCGCGAAGCGGCGCGGGGTCTCGATACGCGCCTGCGGGGCACTCGACCCGCGGGCTCCGGCGGCGAGCGCGCGAACTGGCCGGTGCACTACTTCGTCTCGGACACGTCGGGGGAGAAGCCCGCGGAGGAGTTCCACACGGCGCACGAGCCCGTCGACCTGGAGCGCTTCGCCGCGATCGGGATCGTGCGCCCCGAGCCTCCGACGAGCGTCGCGGGCATCCGGGAGACGAGCGCGGAGCTCGCGAGCCTGTTCGAACGCGATGCGCTCGACAAGGCGCAGATCGTGGAGGTGCTCGGGCGCCTCGTCCCGACCTTCAGCCACGTCGAGACCGGTCGCGGCCTCGACGCCCGGATGTGATCGTGGGCGGGCCGTATGGGGCGCTCAAGCGCGGCCTCGACGTCATCGGCGCGGTCGTCGCGCTCATCCCGCTGTCGATCGTCTTCATCCCCGTCATCGTGATCCTCGCCTGCACGGGCGAGCATGAGGTCTTCTACCGGCAGACGCGCATCGGGCGTGGCGGCCGCGAGTTCGGCATCCTCAAGTTCGCGACGATGCTGAAGGCGAGCCCGAGCCTCGCGGGCGGTTCGCTGACGGTGCGGGGCGACCCGCGCGTGCTGCCCTTCGGACGGTTCCTGCGGGCGACGAAGATCAACGAGCTCCCGCAGGTCATCAACGTCCTCGTCGGCGACATGTCGTTCGTCGGTCCGCGGCCGCAGGTGCGGGGCGACTTCGATCATTACTCGCCGGAGGTCAAGGCGGCGGTGACGGGCGTGCGGCCCGGCATCACGGGGATCGGCTCGGTCGTCTTCCGCGACGAGGAGCGCTTCCTCTCGCGCCCCGGGGTCGACCCTCGCGCCTTCTACGGCGAGCACATCGCGCCGTACAAGGGGGCGCTCGAGCAGTGGTACCGCGAGCACGTGTCGGCGCGCACCGATCTCCTCATCCTGTGGGCGACGGCGTGGACGATCGTGCGGCCCGCCTCGGGGCTCGTCTTCCGGGTCTTCCCCGACCTGCCGCCGCGCCCCCCGTGGTGGGGACTGAGTGCTGAGGATCCTTCGGCTTAGGGTTATCGCTACCCGAATCTGTTTGTAAGGACCACGCATGGCTCACGAGCCCGCGCGCGTCGGCATGCCCAGAATCGTGTCGGGCGTGGTCGCCCGGCCGGTGCTGAGCCGTCGACTCGACGACCCTGCCCGCCTCCGAGTGGTGCGCGCGGCGGCCGGCACCGGCAAGTCGACGCTCGTCGCGAGCTGGATCGCCTCCGCGGAGCCGCCCCGGGACGTGCTCTGGGTGGCTCGGAGCGAGGATGTCGATTCGCGTGCGGGCTTCTGGATGTCGGTGATCGCAGAACTCGATCGCTTCGGCGTGCAGCCCGCGTCCCGCGAGCGGGTCGAGGCGGATGCGCGGGCCGCGGTCCTCGCGGCGTTCTCGGCGCTCGCGCGGCCGATGCTGCTCGTGCTCGACAACTTCGGCCCCCCTGGCGCGTCCTGGGACGAGGTCGGGCGCGACGTCGTGGCACTGCTCGCGGCGGTGTCCGGGGTGTCGGTCATCGTGATCGGTCGCGAGCCGCTCTGGCTCGAGACGCGGGAGGCGGGGGCGGGGCTCGTCCTCGCGGGCGACGCGCTGCGCCTGCGTGCCGACGAGGCGCGGCGGATCGCGGCCGGGCTCGGCCTCGAGCTCTCGGACGAGCGGCTCGTGGCGCTGCTGGATGCCGCGGACGGCGCCGTCTACCCGTTCCGCTTCGCCGTGGAGGCGGAGATCCACCCGGATCGCAGCGTCGCGGGCGATGCGATCATCGCGCGGGATCTGCGCGAGCGCGGCGATGGTATCGCGGCGATCCCGTATGCGCTGAGCGGGCGGGACCTCGACCTCGCGGCGGAGCTCCTCGTGACCCACTTCGTCGAGTTCGACCCGGAGGCAATGCCGGACCTCGCGGCGCTGGTCGGCGGCATCGACCCCGCGGACCTCAAGGCGAATCCGGGGCTCGCGGTCGTCGTCGCGCTGCTGCGAGGGCCCACCGTCGCCGACGCCGCGAAGGCGCGCGCGATCTTCGCGGCCGCGGTCGACGCGTCGCGCTCCCGGCGCCAGCCCGGCACGACGCCGCGCCACCGCTTCGGACTCGCGGCCGGCGAGGCGATCGCCCAGCGCGCGCTCGGCCGGTCGGGGCCGGCCGCCGACGCGGTGCGCGACGTGCTCGCGGCGGCCCGCGACATGTCGCACGGGGAGCGCGCCGCGATGGGAACCGCCTACCCGATGCTGCTCGGGCAGTCGGGACTGTCGGCGCTGTACGCGCTCGAGCCGGCGCTCGCGCACGCGTGCTTCAACGCCGAGTTCTCGGCGAGCCCTCGCATCACGTTCGGGCGGCGGCGCAATGTGGCGCTCGGGCATCTCGCGATGCTCGCCGTCCTCGGCGGCCGGATGCGGCGCGCGGAGCGCCTGCTCGGTGATGTCGTCGCGGCGGACTGGTCGCTCGAGCGGCCCGGCGCCCCGCAGAGCGCGCCGCACGCCGTCGCGCTCGCCTACGTCGCGTTCAACCGGGGCGACATCGAGACGGGCCGACGCGCGCTCGACATGTTCGGTGGTGATCGCCCGCCCGCGGGGGAGAACTGGGGGTTCACGGCGGTCGCGCGCGCGGTCGCGGACGCGCTCGAGGGTCGGGCGCCGCAGGGCCGAGCGGCGCTCGAGGCGGCCGATGCCCGCCGCCGGCGCCCGGGAGAGCGCCTCGGCGCCGATGCCGCGGGCGTGGAGGCGACGATCGAGCTGCTCGGGCTCGTCTCGTCCGAGCGCGTCACCGTGCCCGCCCGGGAGGCGCGGCTCAACGGCCGATCCGCCATCCTGCTGCTCACCGTGCGCGCGCTGCGCTCGGCGCTCGGCGGCCGCACCCAGACCGCGGTCGAGCTGCTCGGCCGGGCGGCCCGCTTCGGCACGTCGCCATTCCAGGACTTCATCCAGGCGATCGTCGGCGTGACCGTGGCACTCCGCGGCGGCACGAGCCTGCGCACCCCCGCCGAGCGGATCGCGCGGATCGTCGCCGATCACGCCCTCGTGTGGCCGCTCGCGATCCTCGGCGCTGAGGAGCGCGCGGCGGTCCTCGCCGAGCTCGATGGCGCCGACGACCCCGTCGAGGGCGCCGGCGCGCTGCGAGCGGCGCTCGAGCGCGTCGCCCCGACGATCGGTCTCACGCGGGAGGTCGTCGAGTTCCATCCCCGCGAGCTCGCGGTGCTGCGCGACCTCGTCCAGTCCGCCTCGCGCACCGAGCTCGCGGCGCGCTCGGGCGTCTCCGTCAACACGATCAAGACGCAGCTGCGCTCGCTGTACCGCAAGCTCGACGTCGGCACCCGAGAGGCGGCGCTCGTGCGCGCCGCCGAGCTCGGACTGCTCGACGGTTGGAGTACGCCGCAGCGCGACTGAACGACAGTAGGGTGGGCGCCATGGGTGCCGCGCACGCCCACGGGGCGTCAAGCGGGCGCGCTCGCATCGCGATCGCGCTCGGCATCACCGTCGCGGTCCTCGCCGCGGAGCTCGTCGGCGCGTGGCTCACCGGCTCGCTCGCCCTGCTGACCGACGCCGCGCACATGGTGACGGACGCGGTCGGCCTGTCCATCGCGTTCGGCGCCTCGATCGCGGTCGCGAGCCGGCCGAACGACCGCCGGACCTGGGGCCTGCGCCGGGTCGAGGTCCTCGCGGCCCTCCTGCAGGCGCTGCTGCTCATCGCCGTCGCCGTCTTCGTCGTCGTCGAGGCGATCGCCCGGATCGGCGCCTCGCCCGACATTCCGGCCGCCGAGCTGCTGCTCTTCGCCGTCATCGGCCTGCTGGGCAATCTCGTCGCGATCGCCGTCCTCGCGGGCGGCCGCGGACAGAGCCTCAACCTGCGCGCCGCGTTCCTCGAGGTCGTCGCCGACGCGCTCGGCTCGGTGGCCGTCATCATCGCCGCGATCGTGATCTGGACGACCGGCTTCGCGCCCGCCGACTCCATCGCCGCGATCGCCATCGGCGCCTTCATCGTGCCCCGCGCGATCCGGCTGGCATGGGATGCGCTCGCCGTCGTCCTCGAGGTGACGCCGAAGGACCTCGACCTCGCCTCCGTCCGCGAGCACCTCGAGGCGATGGAGGGGGTGCGATCCGTGCACGACCTCCACGTGAGCCGTATCTCCACCGACCTGCCCGTGCTCACGGCGCACGTCGTCGTCGACGACGCGTGGTTCCGCGACGGGCGCGCACCGCAGCTCCTCACCGGCCTCCAGGAGTGCGTCGCGAGCCACTTCGCCGTCTCGATCGAGCACTCCACCTTCCAGCTCGAATCCGACGCCCACCCCCACGAGGAGCACGTCGCACATGCCTGAGGAACCGCCGTCGGGCGAGCGCGTCAAGGACCGCTACCGCCGCCTGTTCGGCCGCGGCGACAGCGCCGACCGGATCGCGTACTACAGCGACGCGGTCTACGCGATCGCGATGACGCTCCTCGTCCTCGACCTCAAGATCCCGGACGGCTCGACGAGCGCGCTGCAGGTGTTGCAGGAGGAGTGGCAGTCCTACGTCGCGTTCATGCTCTCCTTCGTCATCATCGCCTACTCGTGGATCGGCCATCACCGCCGCTTCCGCTTCGTGACCGGCTACGACACGGGGCTCATCGTCGTCAACCTCGTGCTGCTCTTCTTCGTCGTCTCGCTGCCGTTCCCCACGGCGCTCGTCAGCCGATTCGCGCCCGAGACGTCGGCCGTCATCACGTACGCGGCCGCCGTCGCACTGCTCGAGCTCGCCGAGCTCGTCGAATGGGCCTACCTGAAGCGGCGCGGCCTGCTCTCGCCGAAGGTCGACGACGGGCTGTTCTGGTACATCTTCTGGGACTTCCTGCCGGCGGTCATCGTGTTCGGCGGGTCCATCGTCATCGGGCTCCTCGCGGGAGGCTCGGCCGCGATGTACAGCTGGTTCGCGATGTTCGTCGTCGCGCCCGCCGCGGGCATCCTGATCGGCCGCCGATTGGATCGCGCGAGACGGGTCTGATGCGCGGCACGGAATGTGGTGGACTGTCCTGGTGCATTTTCGGGGGTTGAATCGATGAGGATCGGGATCGTCGCGGAGTCGGCGCCGGGGGAGACGCGGGTCGCGGGCACGCCGTCGACGACGAAGCAGATCGTGGGGCTGGGCTACGACGTCGTCGTGGAGACCGGTGCGGGTGCCGCGGCGAGCTTCCCCGACGCGGGCTACGTGGCGGCGGGCGCCATGATCGGCACGCGCGAGGAGGCGTGGGCCGCCGACGTCGTGCTCAAGCTCGCGGCGCCGAGCGCCGAGGAGATCGCGCGGCTCGGTGACGGCGCGACGATCATCAGCATGCTCGCGCCCGCGCTCAACCCGGAGCTCGTCGACGCGCTCGCGGCCAGGCCGATCACCGCGATCGCGCTCGACGCCGTCCCGCGCATCTCGCGCGCGCAGTCGATGGACGTGCTCAGCTCGACCGGCAACATCGCGGGCTACCGTGCGGTCGTCGAGGCCGCGAACGAGTTCGGCCGCTTCTTCACCGGCCAGGTCACGGCCGCGGGCAAGGTGCCGCCGGCCAAGGTGCTCGTCGCGGGTGCGGGGGTCGCGGGGCTCGCGGCGATCGGCGCGGCGTCGAGCCTCGGCGCGATCGTGCGCGCGACCGACCCGCGCCCCGAGGTCGCCGACCAGGTCAAGTCGATCGGCGGGGAGTACCTGCCGGTCGAGGTCGAGGTGGAGCAGTCCGCCGACGGGTACGCGAAAGCGACGAGCGAGGCGTACGACCGCCGCGCCGCCGAGCTGTACTCCGAGCAGGCCCGCGACGTCGACATCATCATCACGACGGCGAACATCCCGGGCCGCAAGGCGCCGATCCTCATCACCGCGGCCGACGTCGCGTCGATGAAGCCCGGCTCCGTCATCGTCGACCTCGCGGCCGCCAACGGCGGCAACGTCGAGGGCACGGTGCCCGGCGAGCGCATCGTCACCGAGGGCGGCGTCATCATCCTCGGCTACACGGACCTCGCACGCCGGCTGCCGAACCAGGCCTCGCAGCTCTACGGACAGAACCTCGTCAACCTGCTGAAGCTCATCACGCCGGCGAAGGACGGTGAGCTCGTCCTCGACTTCGACGACGTCGTCCAGCGCGCCGTCACGGTCGCGCGCGGCGGCGAGAAGCTATGGCCACCGCCCGCGGTCGCCGTCTCCGCCGCCCCGGCCGCTGCCGCCCCGGCCGCCGCCGGGGCTCCCGCGCCCGCCAAGCCGAAGCCGTCGCGCCCGTGGCTGCGCGTCGCGTTCTGGTCGCTCACCGGTCTCGTGCTGCTCGCCGGCATCGCGTTCACCCCGGCGCCGCTGCCGCAGCACCTCACGGTCTTCGCGATCGCGGTCGCGCTCGGCTTCCTCGTGATCGGCGCGGTCCACCACGCCCTGCACACTCCGCTCATGTCGGTGACGAACGCGATCTCCGGCGTCGTCGTCGTCGGCGCGCTCATCCAGCTCGCCGTCCCCGATTGGACGGTCAAGGTCCTCGCGTTCGCCGCGGTGCTGCTCGTCAGCATCAACATCTTCGGCGGGTTCGCGGTCACCAGACGCATGCTCGCGATGTTCCGGAAGGCGGAGCAGTGATGGACATCTCCTGGATCGCCCCCGTCGCGACCGGCGCGTTCATCGTCGCCGCGCTCGCGTTCGTCCTCTCGCTCGCGGGCCTCTCGCGCCACGAGACCGCCCGGGCGGGCGTCGCCTACGGCATCGCCGGCATGACGCTCGCGATCGCGGCGACGTTCGCGCTGCTCGTGTCGGGGCTGCCGGCGACCGACGCCGTCATCGGCATCGTCGCCGCGATCATCGCGCTCGCGATCGGCGCCGCGATCGGCCTGTGGCGCGCGCGCCGCGTGCAGATGACCGGCATGCCGCAGTTCATCGCCCTCATGCACTCCTTCGTCGGACTCGCCGCGGTGCTGATCGGCTGGAACGGCTACCTGCATCCGGGGGCGATCCCGCACGAGCTCGAGGGCATCCACCACGCCGAGGTCTTCATCGGCGTCTTCATCGGCGCCGTCACGTTCACCGGCTCGATCATCGCCTACCTGAAGCTCTCGGAGCGGATGAAGTCGGCGCCGCTCGTGCTGCCGGGCCGCAACTGGCTGAACCTCGCGGCGCTCGTCGCGTTCATCGCGTTCACCGTGTGGTTCGTCATCGACCCGCAGCTGTGGCTGCTCATCGTCGTGACGATCATCGCGCTCGCGCTGGGCCTCCACCTCGTCGCCTCGATCGGCGGCGGCGACATGCCGGTCGTCATCTCGATGCTCAACTCCTACTCGGGCTGGGCCGCGGCGGCGTCGGGCTTCCTGCTCAGCAACGATCTGCTCATCATCGCCGGCGCGCTCGTCGGCGCCTCGGGCGCCTACCTCTCCTACATCATGTGCCGGGCGATGAACCGCTCGTTTATCTCCGTCATCCTCGGCGGCTTCGGCATCGCCGCGCCGGCGAAGGCGGGCCACGAGGAGGAGGGCGAGGTCCGGGAGACGACCGCCGCGGAGGTCGCCGCCTCGCTCGCCGATGCGAAGTCGGTCATCATCACCCCCGGCTACGGCATGGCGGTCGCGCAGGCGCAGTATCCGGTCGCGGAGCTCACGCGCGTGCTGCGCGAGCGCGGTGTGGACGTCCGATTCGGCATCCACCCGGTCGCCGGTCGCCTCCCGGGCCACATGAACGTGCTGCTCGCCGAGGCGAAGGTGCCGTACGACGTCGTGCTGGAGATGGACGAGATCAACGACGACTTCGCCGCGACGAGCGTCGTGCTCGTCATCGGCGCGAACGACACCGTCAACCCGGCCGCGTCGCAGGACCCGAACTCGCCCATCGCGGGCATGCCCGTCCTGCACGTGTGGGAGGCCGACGAGGTCATCGTCTTCAAGCGCTCGATGGCGTCGGGCTACGCGGGCGTCGCGAACCCGCTGTTCACCCGCGAGAACTCGCGCATGCTGTTCGGCGACGCGAAGGATCGTGTCGAGGACATCCTGCGCGAGCTCGCGAGCGTGCGGGTCTGAGGCGGGACGGGCGCAGAACGCGGTGTCGGACGACGCGGAGTCGGTGGCGGCGGCGATCGCCCGCCTCGCGCTCGGGCGCGGCGTGACGGTCGCGGCGGCCGAGTCGCTCACGGGCGGCGCGGTGAGCGCCGCCCTGGCGAAGGCGCCCGACGCGGGCCGGTGGTACGCGGGCTCGGTCACGGCGTATCTCAGCGAGACGAAGTTCCGCGTGCTCGGGGTGCCGCGGGGCCCCGTCGTGACGCCGGAGTGCGCCGCGGCGATGGCCGCGGGCGCGCGCGAGCTCATGGGGGCCGACATCGCGATCGCGCTCACCGGGGTGGGCGGACCGGGCGACGAGGAGGGCCGGCCGCCCGGGACGGTGTTCATCGCGACGAGCGAGGCGGATCGCGGGGACGTCCGCGAGTTCCGCTTCGACGGCCCGCCCGACGAGGTCGTCGAGCAGGCCGTCGACGCGGCGCTCGGGCTCGTGCTCGAGCACCTGCGGGGTCGCTGAGGCGCAGCCCCCGCGTCAGAGGCCGTGCATCGTGAAGGCGCGCAGTGCGGCGCCGCGGAGCACCGGGGTCCCGAGCGCGCGGGCCGCGAGGTCGCGCGCCCCCCGCGAGGGCTGCGGGAGCGCCCGTCCCATCGCCATGTTGAACCGGGCTCGCGCCTGGGCCGCGCGGGCGGCGCGCCACTGCGCTTGCTCGTACTCGGCGAAGTCGGGGCGGCCGGCGGCGAGGGCGTCGAGGATCGCGGGGGCGAGCCGTTCGGCGCCCATCAGGCCGAGGTTCATGCCCTGGCCGCCGATGGGACTCACCTCGTGCGCCGCGTCGCCGACGAGCACGATGCGCCCCGCCGCGAGCGCCGCCGCGCCGTGCTGACGCGCCGCGAACGTGCTCGCCGCAGCCCCGCGCAGGTCCGGCTCGAGGCCGGTGCGGGACCGCACGATCGCCGCGAGGCGCGCGGGGTCGGCGGGCGTGCCGGGGGCGACGAGCGCGACCCAGCGTCGCCGGCGGCCCGGCATCGGAAACGACTCGACGATGCCTCCCGCGGCGCAGCACAGGAGCGCGTCGGCGCCGAGCTCGCCGCGGTCGGTGCCGTCGGCCATGAGGTACTGCCCGCCACCGGGACGGCGTCGCCACGCGATCCCGAGCTGCGATCGGATGCCGCTGCGCACCCCGTCCGCGGCGGCGGCGATGCGCGCGGTGGTCTCGCCGCGGTCGGTGCGCAGGCGCACGCGGCCGCCGCGGTGGTCGACGTCGCGCACGGTCGTGCCGGGCTGGAGCGCTGTCGGGCGCAACGACGCGAGGCGGGCGCGCAGCAGCGCCTCGAGCCGGACCTGGCCGAGCGTCAGCACGTCGGTGAGCGGCAGCGCGGCGAGCGCGCGACCGCCCGCGACGGCGACACCGCGACCGATCGCGAGCGCCTCCCCGCGGACCGCCGCACCGATCCCCGCCGCGTCGAGCGCCCGGAGTCCGGGCGGCAGGATGCCGATCGCGCGGCTCGTCTCGCCGGGCGTCCCGCGTCGCTCCGCGACGATGACGTCGACGCCCTGCTGCGCGAGCAGGCAGGCCAGCAGCAGGCCGACGGGGCCGCCGCCGACGATCGCGACGTCGTGATCAGCGGCCATCGCGTTCTAGGCGCAGCTCCAGCCTCGCCGGGAAGCCGACGCGGACGTGCCACGGCGACGGCGCGATGTCCGCCAGCTCGTCGCGCGTGTAGGAGCGACGGATGCTCGCGAGGCCGTCGGCGCGGATGAACGAGCGGCGCAGGTGCGTGGCCGGCACGAGTGCGGTCGCCGTCGCGAAGCTCGCATAGGCGAGCCGGCCCCGCGCGATGTCGCGGTGCAGGGCCGCGCCGCCTCGCCGCAGCAGGCGGGCCGAGTCGCGCAGCAGCGCGTCGAGGGCGTCGCGTTCGAGGTGGTGCAGGACGTGGTTGGACAGGACGAGGTCGAAGTGCTCGCCCGCCGCGACGAGCGCGCCGGTGTCGACCGGATGCAGTCCGAGCCCCGCCACGGTCGGCTGCCTGGCCGCCCAGTCGATCGCGCGGCGGTCCGGGTCGATCGCGACGATCTCCACGGGGAGCCGGTCCCGGCGCGCCCGGCGCAGCAGCGCCCGCGCGACGTCCGCGCCGCCGCAGCCGACGTCGAGGATCCGCACCCGGCCGCGGCGGGCTCGCGGACGGATCTCCCGACGGTAGACACCGCCCCACCCGCCGATCGCGGCGTTGACGAGGGGGAAGAGCTCGTAGGTGCGCTCGAGCCGTTCGCGATCGCACGCCGGATCGTCCATGAGCTCCGCCGCATGGCGGTCGCGCTCAGCGAGTCCCGTCGTCACCGCAGCACCGTGAAGAGCCCGCTCTCGACCGTGAGGCCCGGTCCGAACGCCATCGCCGCGACCCGGTCGCCCGCGTTCGTCGTCGGGCGCTCGAGCAGGTTCTTCAGGACGAAGAGGATCGTCGCGCTCGACATGTTCCCGAAGTCGCGGAGCGTGTCGCGCGAGGGCTCGAGCTGCGCGTCCGAGAGGGCGAGCGACGTCTGGACGCGGTCGAGGATGTCGCGCCCGCCCGGGTGGATCGCCCAGTGCTCGATGCGGTCGGCGGCGTCGCCCGCCTCGAGCGCGGTCGCGAGCGCCGTCTCGTGGGCCATGAGGGGCTGCAGGGCGCCGTCGATGTGCTCGCCGATGATGTGCGGCACGTAGGAGGACAGCACCATCTCGAAGCCGTCGTCGCCGATTGTCCACGCCATCGCCTGCTCGCCGACCGGCGTCACGATCGTCTCGAAGGCGTCGAGGCGGAGCGCCGTCGTGCCCGCAGGCGGCTCGCGGTCGGTCACGACCGCCGCCGCGATCCCGTCGGAGAACAGCGACGCGGCGACGATCGCCTCGGGGTCGTTGGACGAGCGCAGGTGCAGCGTGCACAGTTCGGCGCTCACGACGAGCACGACCGCGGCGGGATCGGCGGCGCAGAACTGCTCGGCCGCCCGCAGTGCCGGCATCGCGGCGTAGCAGCCCATGAAGCCGAGGTGGTAGCGCTGGACGCCGGGGGCCAGGCCCAGGTCGCGGGCGATCTCGAAGTCGGGGCCCGGCGCGTAGAACCCGGTGCAGGACACCGTCACGACGTGGGTGATGTCGGCGGCGGCGAGCCCCGGTGCGCCGTCGAGCGCGCGACGCGCGGCCTCGACGAAGAGCTGCGAGCCCGCGCTCGTGTAGTGCTCGTTGCGCGTCTTCGTGCTCGGGAGGCGCAGCTGCCCGCTCGCTTGGTCGAAGAACACCGGATCGTCGGCGGCGCGGTCGAGCGTGAGCTCCTCGATCACCGTGTGCCGCGTCTCGATGCCCGAACCGTCGAACGCGGTCGCGATGATGCGCTGGGCGAGCCGGCTGAGGCCCGGCTGCGCGGCGAACACGTCGCGCACCTGCTCCTGCACGAGCACGGTCGGCGGGACGAGCGTCTGCAGGGAAACGATGGCCGCGGTCATGCACGGAGCCAAGCACCGCGTGACGACATTGGCAATGGGGTTGCTTCTGCACCCGCTTCAAGGTTCAGGTGACAGCAACTGGCGTTCTGGCGGTCGTATGACGCGCGTTCCTGTCACCTGAGTGCGAGCGGAGCGAGCGGCCACCCCGTGTACGCCTCGGCGAGGAAGGCCGAGCCGTGGGGCGACGTCGCGACGAGCTCGAGCTCGGCGAGGCGCCGGCGCTCGTCGAAGTCGGATGCGTCGGGGGCCGCGTGGAGCATGCTCGTCATCCAGTAGGAGAAGTGCTCCGCCTTCCAGATGCGCTGCAGCGCCGTCGGCTCGTACGCTTCGAAGCCGGCCTCCGAGCCGTTCGCGACGAAGTCCGCGATCGCGCGGTGCAGCAGCAGCACGTCGGCGACCGCGAGGTTCATGCCCTTTGCGCCGGTCGGTGGGACCGTGTGGGCGGCGTCCCCCGCGAGGAACGCGCGTCCCGCGCGCAGTCGGTGCGCGACGAAGGAGCGGAAGCGCAGCACGTCGCGCTTGAAGATCGGGCCCTCGGTGAGCCCGCCGCCCGTGCGGGCCTGCAGCTCGTCCCAGATCTGGGCGTCCGACCACGCCTCGGGGTCCTGCTCGGGGTCGCACTGCAGGTACATCCGCTGCACCTCGGGCGAGCGCTGCGAGATGAGCGCGAAGCCGCGCTGCGTCGTCGAGTAGATGAGCTCGGCGGAGCTCGGCGGTGCCTCGCAGAGGATGCCGAACCATGCGAAGGGGTACTCGCGGAAGTAGCCGCCCATCAGCGAGCCGGTCACGGCCTCGCGGGCGACGGAACGCGATCCGTCGGCGCCTACGATGACGTCGGCGAGGATCTCGAGCGGGTCGCCGTCGGCGGTGCGGGCGCGCACGCTCGGCGCCGTCGTCTCGGCGCCGTCGACGCCGAGCGCGGTCACGCCGAAGCGGAGGTCGACGCCGTCGGCGAGGTTCTTCGCGATGAGGTCGATGAGGGCCTCGTGCTGCGGGTATAGCCAGACCGAGCGGCCGACGAGCGCCTGGAAGTCGATGCGGTGGCCGACGCCGTCCCAGCGCAGCTCGACGCCGTCGTGCCGGTGGCCGACCGTGTCGACGCGGCTGCCGCCGAGCTCGCGCAGCACCTCGACGGTGCCCTGTTCGAGGATGCCGGCGCGGATGGTCTGCTCGATCTCCTCCCGACTGCGCTCGTCGATGACGATCGAGTCGATGCCGTCGCGGTGCAGGAGCGCTGCGAGCAACAGACCTGCCGGGCCTGCCCCCACGATCGCGACTCGCGTTCTGACCTGTTCGCCCATCCGGCGTCTCCTTCATCGACTGTGCACTTCTCGGCCCCATCGGGGCGTTTCGATGCCTCAGAGTGCACAGTGCCCGGGGGAGAACGCGATGGGGGATCCACTGAGCGGAAGGTCCGGCCTCGTGCGCTCAGGGCGCCCAGCCGAGGCCGCGGGAGATGCCGTGCGCAGCGAGGCGCACCGCCAGCTCGTGCGCCGGGTCTGCCGGCGGCTCGCTCGGCACGATGATCGACACCGCCGCGACGACCTCGCCGCTGCCATCGCGCACCGGCGCCGCGACCGACGCGGAGCCGGCGGTCATCTCCTCGCGGGTGCGCACGAGCCCCTCGCGCCGGATCGCGGACAGCCGTGGGCGCAGCTGCGTGGCCGACGTCATGGTCGACGGCAGGTACGCGCGCGGGCCGGACGCGATCACCTCGTCGAGCAGCGCCCGCGGCGCGTGGGCGAGCAGGACGAGGCCGACGCCCGTCGCGTGGAGCGGCAGCCGCCGACCCACGTCGGCGAGCACGACGACGGAGTCGCGGGTCGTCAGCCGCTCGATGTAGAGCGCGGCGAGGCCGTCGAGGACGGCGATCTGGACGTTCTGGCGGGTCAGTGCGAGCAGGTCCTCAAGGAAGGGGAGCGCGACCTGGCGCAGCGTGCGCGCCTGCGGGTAGCGGGTGCCGAGCCGCCAGATCCGCCGGCCCAGCTGATATCCCCCCGCCTCGGTGCGCTCGATGCCGCCCCACTCGACCAGCCGAGCGGCGAGGCGGTGGGCGGTCGCGAGCGGGAGGTCGGCGCGCTGCGCGATCTCGGTCAGCGTCAGCTCGACGGTGTCCGGCCGGTCGAAGGCGTCGAGGATGCCGAGCAGCCGGTCGGCGACCGGCCGGCTGTCCCGCGCACCGCCTGCCACCCGACCATCGTGCTGCACGCCCGCGGCGGGACCAAGCCGCGGGCGCGAGCAGAGGGGAATCGACCGAGGCGAGGGCGCTGCGCGTGCAGCAACCCTCATCCCGGCCGACTCCCCTCCTCAGGGCGTGGCGCCGTCAGCGGCTCACTTCCGCAGCGCGAAGCCGCCGTCCCAGCCGATGATCTCCTGCGCCGCGAGCGTGATCTGGAGGAACCCGAAGGCCTCGAGCTCGCGGGCCCGCTTGAGTGAGCCGACCGCGGCGGCCGACACCCCGCCCGCGGTGACGAAGTCGACGACCGCCTGCTTGGCAGCGTCGTCGTCGCCCGCGACGAGGACCGTCGGGGGGACGTCGCGGACCTGGCCGTTGGCGATGGTGCCGGCGAAGTTGGTGTTGAACGCCTTGACGACCTTCGCGGCGGGGAGCTTCGCCTGCAGCTCGGCGGCGGCCGAGGAGTCGGCGGCGACGGTCAGCCCGTCGAAGGTCTTGAAGTCGACGGGGTTCGTGACGTCGACGACGACCTTGCCGTCGAGCGCCGCGCCGTACGCGTCCGCGAGTTCGGCGAGGGCCGGGTAGGGGACCGCGAGCACGACGACGTCGCCGCTGATCGCATCGCCGACGGAGCCGGGGGTCGCACTGATGCGCGCGGCGAGCAGCGCGGCCTTCTCCCGGTTGCGGCCGAGGACCTGGACGTTCGCGCCGCCCTTGGCGGCGAGCTCGGCGACGGCGCTGCCGACGCTGCCGGTGCCGATCACGGTGATGCTGCTCATGGCGTTCTCTCTTTCATTGCTGCCGGCTGATCCGGCGACTTTTGGTTGCCTGAGCAACTAACGTAGCGCATTTTAGTTGCCTAGGCAAGTGTTTGGTATCATCGAGTCATGGACTTCAAGGCACCCCGCATGGACGACGCCGAGTCCCGCGCCTGGCTTGCGCTCATCGCGACGAGCGAACTGCTCCCCGCCGCCCTCGACGCGCAGCTCCAGGCCGACGCGGGCATGACCCACTTCGAGTTCATGCTCCTCGGCACCCTCAACCTCGCCGACGAGCAGACCACGCGTATGAAGCGCCTCGCCGAAGACGTCCACTCGAGCCTGCCGCGGCTGTCCAAGGCCATCAACCGGCTCGAGGAGCGCGGCTGGGTCGAGCGCTTCGAATGCATCGAAGACCGGCGTGCGACCAACGTCCGGCTCACGCAGGCCGGCCGCCGCGCCATGATCCTCGCGACGCCGAAGCACCTCGACACCGTGCGCCACGCGGTGCTCGACCGGCTCAGCCGCGACCAACTCCTCGCCCTCGCCGAGGCGCTCGAGCCGGTCGTCGCAGGCCTCGACCCGCACCGCCGCTTCCTGCGCGCCCCCGCCGGCTGAGATGACAGCAACCAGCGTTCTGAGTCCGACAGAACGCCAGTTGCCGTCACCTGAGCGGTGATCGAAGCTCCGCCCCCAGGATTCGAACCTGGACCTCACGGCTCCAAAGGCCGTCGTGCTGCCGTTACACCAAGGCGGATCGCATAGGCGCCCGACAATCCTGACAGAGGACGGCAGAATGGGCGCATGACCCCCCGCCAGGATCAGGACGCCCCGCGTCCGCTCGCCGTCATCGTCCTCGCCGCCGGGCAGGGCACCCGGATGCGCTCCGCGACGCCGAAGGTCCTCCACCAGATCTCCGGCCGCACCCTCATCGGCCACGTCCTGACGACCGCGCGTGAGCTCGCGCCCGAGCACGTCGTCGTCGTCGTGCGGCACGAGCGCGACGCGGTCGTCGCGGCGATCGACGAGGCGACCCCGGGCCTGACGATCGTCGACCAGGACGAGATCCCCGGCACCGGACGCGCCGTCGAGCTCGCGGTCGCGGCGCTCCCGGCCGCCTTCGACGGCGACGTCGCGATCCTCTCCGGCGACGTGCCGCTGCTCGGGCCGGCCGAGCTCGGCGTGCTCCTGGAGCGCCACCGCGCCTCCGCCGCGGCCGCGACGCTGCTCACCGCGGCGCTCGCCGACGCGACCGGCTACGGCCGCATCGTGCGCGGCGGCGACGGGCTCGTCGACCGGATCGTCGAGCACGCCGACGCGAGCACCGAGGAGCGCCTTATCGGCGAGATCAACTCGGGCACCTACGTCTTCGCCGCGGAGGCGCTGCGCACCTCCCTGCCGCGCATCGGCTCGCACAACGCGCAGGGCGAGAAGTACCTCACCGACGCGATCGGCATCCTGCGGGGCGACGGACTGCCGGTCGCCGCGACGCTCGCCGACGAGCCCGCGAGCGTCGCCGGGATCAATGACCGCGTGCAGCTCGCCGAGGCGGAGCGCGTCCTCAACGCGCGCATCGTCCGCGGCCACCAGCGCGCAGGCGTCACCATCCGCGACCCGCACACCACGTGGATCGACGTCGACGTCACGATCGGCCAGGACTCGGAGATCCTGCCCGGCACCCGGCTGCGCGGCGCGACGACGATCGGACAGAACGCGATCGTCGGACCCGAGACGACGCTGACCGACACCGAGGTCGGAGATCTCGCGGTCGTCACGCGGACGGAGGCGACGCTCGCCGTCATCGGCACCGCGTCGAACGTCGGGCCGTTCGCCTACCTGCGGCCCGGCACGGTGCTCGGCGCCGCGGGCAAGATCGGCACCTTCGTCGAGACGAAGAACACGACGATCGGCAAGGGCAGCAAGGTCCCGCACCTGTCCTACGTCGGCGACACCGAGATCGGGGAGGGCACGAACCTCGGCGCGAGCACCATCACCGCGAACTACGACGGGGTCAACAAGCACCGCACGCGGATCGGCTCGCACGTGCACACGGGCGTCCACAACTCGCTCGTCGCCCCCGTGGAGATCGGCGACGGCGCGACGGTCGGCGCGGGCGCGGTCGTCCGCAAGGACGTGCCGGCGGGCGCGCTCACCGTGAGCGTCGCGCCGCAGCGCAACATCGAGGGCTGGGCGGCGCGCCACGCGGATGGCGCCGATGGCGCGTAGGCCGCGCCGGGTCGCCCCGGCCATCCCGGTCGGCCGCAGCGTCGCACTCGGCTACGCCCTGACGTTCTCCAGCCTCGGCCGCTGGCTCATCCTCGTCCTCGTCGTCCAGGGCGGCGTCGCGGTCGTCGGCGCACCGCTGCTTGCCGCGCTCTTCCAGTCGGGTCTCGCGGCCGCGGGCATCGGCAGCCTGACGACGGCGACGCTGCGCGACCTCATCGTCCATCCGGGCTCCCTCGCGCTCGTCATCCTCTTCCTCGTCCTGTCGCTCGCCGCGATCCTCATCCAGACGGTGATCGTCGCGGGAGCCGCCGCGGGCCAGCAGGACACGGGGGCGATGCCGCGGCCGCGCACCATCGCGCTCGGCGTCGCCCGCCGACTGCGCGCCCTCGCCCGGCCCTCCACGCTGCTGCTCCTGCCCTACCTGCTGCTGCTCGCGCCCCTTGGGCACGCGGCGCTCGGCTCCGTGCTCACCCGCTGGATCGCGATCCCGAACTTCATCTCCGGCGAGCTCATGCGCTCGCCGATCGGGATGGTCGTGTGGATCGTGCTGTCGCTCGTGCTCTGGTACGTGAACCTGCGGCTCGTGCTCACGGTGCCGTTCCTCGCCGTCGGCGGCATGACGGCGCCGCAGGCCTTCCGCGCGAGCTGGGCGGCGACGCGCTGGCGGATGTGGCGGCTCATCGCCGTCATCCTCGGCGTCGTCGTCGCGGCCGCGATCGCGCTCACCGTGCTGGCGGGGCTCGCCCTCGGTGCGACCGCGCTCGCGGACTCGGTCGCCCCGCAGGCGGCGCCCGTCGTCGCGGCGATCGGGCTGTCCGTCGCGGCGGTCGCCGGGTTCTTCGTGGTCGGCATCGCCTTCGTCATGCAGACGCAGGTGTTCGTGCGCATCGTGCGCGACGCGCTCGACGCCTGGGGTCTGCAGCCGCAGGCGGATCGCGGGTCGAGTGCGCCGCAGGCGGATCGCGGGTCGAGTGCGCCGCAGGCGCGTATCGAGACCCCCACCCGCCGGCCCCTCGCCGCCGCGACCGCGATCGCCGTGACCGTCCTCGGCGTCGTCGGCCTGTCGATCGCGATGGTCCCCGTGCTCGACCGCTACTCCGACGGCGCGACCCTCGTCATCGCGCACCGCGGCGTCACCGACCACGCGGTCGAGAACACGATCCCCGCGCTCGAGGCCGCCGCGGCGGCGGGCGCCGACATGGTCGAGTTCGACGTCCAGCAGACGAGCGACGGCGACTGGGTCGTCATGCACGACTTCGACCTGATGCGCCTCGCGGGGATCTCCGGCGCCGTCAAGGACATGACGCTCGCCGAGGCGACGCAGCTCACGGTGCGCGAGAACGGCAACGTCGGGACCGTCCCCTCGATGCGGGAGTGGGTCGAGCGGGCGAAGGAGCTCCGCATGCCGCTGCTCATCGAGATCAAGCCGCACGGTCAGGAGACGCCCGACTATCTCGAACGCTTCTATGCGATCCTCGACGAGGTCGGTATCACCGGCACGAGCCGCTACCACTCGCTGAGCGCCGACGTCGTCGCGGGACAGACCGCGATGCGCCCGGAGACGAAGGTCGGCTACATCGTCGCCATCGCGTTCGGTGCGGGCGTGCCCGACACTCCGGCCGACTTCCTCGTCATCGAGGAGTTCTCGTACTCGGACGGGCTGCGTGCGGCGCTGCACGACTCGGGTCGCGGCATCTTCGTCTGGACCGTCAACGAGGAGAACGCGATGCGCGGCTATCTCCGAGACGGCGTCGACGGGCTCATCACCGACGAGGCCGCGCTCGCGCTCGCGCAGCGCGCCGCGGTCGCCGACGAGCGGGGTCTCGTGCCGAAGCTGCTCGACGCGCTCGACCGGGCGGTGACACTCTGGTGATCGGGCGAGGCTCGGGTCGATAGACTGCACATCACATCGGAAGGGGTGCAGTGACCGCGATCAAGGCCGCGAGCAGCAAACGACTGGTCCTTGTGTCAGGGCGTGCCCATCCCCGCCTCGCGGAGCAGATCGCGGCCGAGCTCGACACCGAACTCGTCGAGACCGAGCTGCGCACCTTCGCCAACGGCGAGATCTACGCGCGCTACAGCGAGAGTCTGCGCGGCACCGACGTCTTCATCATCCAGTCGCACTCGTCGCCGATCAACGAGTGGCTCATGGAGCAGCTCATCATGATCGATGCGGCCAAGCGCGCGAGCGCGAAGCGGATCACCGCGGTCGTGCCGTTCTACCCGTATGCGCGCCAGGACAAGAAGGGCCGCGGCCGCGAGCCCATCTCGGCCCGCCTCGTCGCCGACCTGTTCCTCGCCGCGGGCGCGGACCGGATCATGAGCGTCGACCTGCACGCGGCGCAGATCCAGGGCTACTTCGACGGGCCCGTCGACCACCTGTTCGCGATGCCGGTGCTGCTGGAGTACTTCGAGAAGCTGCGCGGCCCCGACCTGACGATCGTCTCGCCGGACATGGGCCGCGTGCGCGTCGCCGACATCTGGTCGGACAAGCTCGGGGCGCCGCTCGCGATCATCCACAAGCGCCGCGACCCGAAGGTCGCGAACCAGGTCTCGGTCCACGAGATCGTCGGCGAGGTCGCCGGCCGCGACTGCCTGCTCGTCGACGACATGATCGACACGGGCGGCACGATCGTGAAGGCCGCCGAGGCGCTCAAGCGCAACGGCGCGAAGAGCGTCGTCGTCGCGGCGACGCACGCGGTGTTCTCCGACCCGGCGGTCGAGCGGCTCCAGTCGGAGTTCATCGACGAGGTCGTCGTCACGGACTCGCTCCCGATCCCGGCGTCGAAGCGCTGGGACCGGCTCACGGTGCTGCCGATCGCGCCGCTCATCGCGCGCGCGATCCAGGAGGTGTTCGCCGACGGCTCGGTGACCTCGATGTTCGACGGCGCCGCCTGAGGCCTGGGCTCAGATTCTCGGGCCATCGCGCGGCGCGAGCGGTCCGCGCTCGGAGCCTCGGCCCGGCGGCGGGGGACCGGCGGGGCGCGTAAGTTGGTCGACATGACCTCCTACTCGCCGCCGCGACCCTGGATCCGCAACTACGCACCCGGCGTGCCGGAGGAGATTGGGGAGCCGACGGGCACGCTCGCGGATCTCATCGACGAGTCGATCGCCGCGTACGGCGACGCACACACCGCGCTGGAGTTCTTCGGCGCCGAGACGTCGTATGCGCAGTTGCGTGAGCAGATCGACCGCGCCGCCGAGGGGCTGCGGCAGCTCGGGGTGCGCGCCGGCGATCCCGTCGCGATCATCCTGCCGAACTGCCCGCAGCACATCGCCGCCTTCTACGCCGTCCTGCGGCTTGGCGCGATCGTCGTCGAGCACAACCCGCTGTACACGCCGCGGGAGCTGCGTCACCAGTTCGAGGACCACGGCGCGCGGTTCGCGATCGCCTGGGACAAGGTCGTCGAGACCATCCAGGACTTCCCGGGCGACATCGCGCCGGCGATCGTCTCGGTCAATGTGACGAACGCGATGCCCGGCAGGATGCGCGCGATGCTGCGACTGCCGATCCGCAAGGCGCGCGAGGCGCGGGCGGCGCTCACGACGGCGGTGACGGGCACGATCCCGTGGGAGAAGTTGCTCGGCAACGCGCGGATCCTCGACGACGTGCCGAAGCCGACGCTCGACGACGTCGCACTGCTGCAGTACACGAGTGGCACGACGGGGAGCCCGAAGGGTGCGACGCTGACGCACCGCAACCTCGTCGCGAACGCGGCGCAGGCGCGCGCCTGGGTGCCCGACGTGCCGCACGGGCCGGAGTGCGTCGTGTACGCGGTGCTGCCGATGTTCCACGCCTATGGCCTGACGCTCTGCCTCACCTTCGCGATGAGCATGGGTGGTCGGCTCGTGCTGTTCCCGCGCTTCGACCCGGAGCTCGTGCTCAAGGTCGTCAAGAAGCGGCCGCCGACGTTCCTGCCGGCGGTGCCGCCCATCTACCAGAAGCTGCAGGCCGCGGCGGCCGAGCAGCGCGTGAGCCTCGCCGGCGCGATGGTGAGCATCTCGGGCGCGATGCCGCTGCCGACGTCGATCGTCGAGCCCTGGGAGGCTGCGACGGGCGGCACCCTCGTGGAGGGCTACGGGCTCTCCGAGTGCTCGCCCGTGCTCGTGTGCAACCCGGTCGGCCCCGGCCGCCGCATCGGCACGATCGGGCTGCCGGTGCCGAGCACCGAGGCGCGCGTCGTCGACCCCGAGCACCCCACCGTCGACGTCGAGCCGGGAGCCGAGGGCGAGCTCATCGTCCGCGGACCGCAGGTCATGCAGGGCTACTGGAACAAGCCGGAGGAGACCGCCGCGGTCTTCGTCGCCGCGAACGACGGCGGCAAGGACTGGTTCCGCACGGGCGACATCGTGCGGCTCGAGGAGGACGGCCACATCGTCGTCGTCGACCGCATCAAGGAGATCATCATCTCTGGCGGCTTCAACGTCATGCCGAGCGAGGTCGAGGAGGCGCTGCGCCGTCACGCGACGATCGAGGACGCCGCCGTCGTCGGCATTCCCGACGGTGTCTCGGGGGAGCAGGTCGTCGCGGCGGTCGTGCTCGCACCGGGCGCGACGCTCGACGCGGAGGCCGTCCGCACGTTCCTCCGCGACCACCTCGCCGCGTACAAGATCCCGAAGCGCTTGTTCATCGTCGACGAACTTCCCAAGTCCCTCATCGGCAAGGTCCTGCGGAAAAAGGTGAAAGACTCCCTGCTCGTGGACTGACGGGTCCACAATGGCCGCATGACAACGGTGTCAGCTGCCAAGCCATGGCTCGCCCACTACGCCCCAGGCGTCCCGCACGAGATCCCGCCCGTCGAGGTCTCCCTCCCGGAGTTCTTGGCCGACTCCGCTCGTCGGCATCCGCGCGGCGTCGCGCTCGAGTTCTTCGGCGCGCGCACCACGTACGTCGAGCTGAGCGAGCAGATCGAGCGTGCCGCGGAGGGCCTGCGGCGCCTCGGCGTCGGCGCGGGCGACCGTGTCGCGATCATCCTGCCGAACTGCCCGCAGCACATCGTCGCGTTCTACGCCGTGCTGCGACTCGGGGCGATCGTCGCCGAGCACAACCCGCTCTACACGACCCGCGAGCTCGAGACCCAGTTCGCCGACCACGGGGCGAAGGTCGCGATCGCCTGGCGGAAGGTCGTGCCGCTGCTGCAGGAGCTGCCCGACGCGGTGCGGCCGACGACGATCGTCGACGTCGACCTCATCGCCGCGATGCCGCCGAAAATGCGGCTCATGCTCAAGCTGCCGATCCGCAAGGCGCGCGAGGCCCACGAGGCGCTGACGACCGAGGTGCACGGCACGACGCCGTGGAGCGCGCTCATCGAGAGCGAGCCGATCGCCGCGACCGTCCCCGGCCCGAAGCCGCAGGACACCGCGATCCTGCTCTACACCTCCGGTACGACGGGGACGCCCAAGGGGGCGATGCTGAGCCACGCGAACCTCATTACCAACGCGCTGCAGACGAGCGCGTGGATCCCCGAGTTCGCCTACCCGGGCGCGACGGTCTACGGCGTCATGCCCATGTTCCACGCGTACGGGCTGACGCTCGGGCTCACCTTCGCGATGGGCGCGGGGGCGAAGCTCGTGCTCTACCCCCGCTTCGACCCGGAGATGGTGCTTGAGACGGCCAAGCGGGACCCCGCCGCCGTCTTCGCGGGCGCCCCGCCGATCTACCAGAAGGTGCTCGCCGCGGCCGCCGCGAAGGGCCAGTCGCTCGCGGGCATCGGCGTCGGGATCTCCGGTGCCATGCCGCTGCCGCACGACATCGCGGGACCGTGGGAAGCCGCGACGGGTGGGACGCTCATCGAGGCGTACGGGCTCTCCGAGACCTCGCCCGCGCTCATCGCGAACCCGAACACCGACGAGCGCCGTATCGGCTGGATCGGCGTGCCGATCTCGAGCACCGAGGTGCGTGTCGTCGACCCGGAGACGCTCGCCGACGTCGAGCCCGGGCAGGAGGGCGAGATCATCGGCCGGGGGCCGCAGATCTTCCAGGGCTATTGGAACAAGCCGGAGGAGACCGCCGAGGTGTTTGTGGAGGCGACCGACGGCGGCGACCCGTGGTTCCGCACCGGCGACATCGGCGTCATGGACGAGTCCGGATTCGTCAAGGTCGTCGACCGCATCAAGGAGCTCGTCATCACGGCCGGGTTCAACGTCGCGCCGTCGGAGGTGGAGAACGTCATCCGCGAGCATCCCACGATCGAGGACGTCGCGGTCGTCGGCCTTCCCGACCCGGTCGCGGGGGAGCAGGTCGTCGCGGCGGTCGTGCTCGCGCCGGGCGCGAAGCTCGACGTCGAGGCGCTCACCGCGCACGCGCGGGCACACCTCGGCGGCTACAAGGTGCCGAAGCGCTTCGTCGTGATCGACGAGCTACCGCGCAACGTCCTCGGCAAGGTCCTGCGCCGCCGGGTCCGCGAGAGCCTCCTGCGCTGACGCCTCCGGCGCCGCGACCGCCGAGGAGCGGAAGATCTCCACGACGAGCACGAGCACGATGGCGACGAGCACCGTGACGAGGACGACGCCGACCGTCAGCGGTCGGAAGAACACGATCGTGACGACGGCGGCCGCGCCGATGAGCCAGAGCAGCGCCGAGCGGTAGCGGGTCAGTCCGCGGCTCACCGGGTTCGTCAGGGCGAGGCGTCGCCGCGCGATCGCGGGGAAGCGCCCGGCACCGGCGCGGGCGCGGGCGGCGAGCCGCGAGGGCCCGACGAACCACGCCGCGAGGATGCCGACGATGCTGACGGTGATGAGCGCCGCGATCGCCGTCGTGAGCGCACCGGTCGCCGAGCCGAAGATGAAGCCGAGCGCGTCCGGGTTGAGGAACCCGAGCGTGATGACGGCGCTGCCGCCGACGCTGAGCGCGATCGCGAACAGGATCGCGATCGCGCCGAGCGCGATGCTCGTCCCGAGGACCCAGCCGCGTCGGCGCGGCGCGACGGCGATGCCGCCGATGAGCAGGGCCGCCGCGATGATCGGCAGCCACACGCCGCTCGCGACCGCGAGGGCGTAGAACGTCCGCGCATTGCCGATCCCCTCGATGTCGGCGAGCGGGATCGAGACGTCGAGATCGGCGGGGATGAGCTGCGCGAGGGTCACGCCGCTGGACACGAGCTGGTCGCGGAGCACGGCGACGACCGGGCCGAGCTGCAGGGACACGCTGTCGCCGGAGATCTGCGCGATCGCGTTCGGGTCGCCGCGGAGCACCGCCATGAGCTGCGAGTGCGTGAGCCGCAGCGTCTGCTCCCAGACGGTCGGGAACCACTCGGAGGTCACGATGCTGCTGACGCCCCAGCGCACGAGCGCGTTGACGCCCTCGACGAGGGGCGCGCGCAGCAGGTCGAGGCTGTTCGACACGAAGCGGGGGAGCTCGAGCTGCTGGAGGCCGTCGACGAGCCCGCCCGTGAGCGCCTCGAAGTCGACGCTGCGGTCGATCGCGGTCGTGACGGCGTCGGTGATCGCCTCCTGCACGGCCGGGGACTCGGCGAGGGGCGCGTAGGCGGCGACGAACGCCTCGGTGTCGGTGACCTGCGCCTGCGCGAAGTCGACGACGAGCGCGACAGGGGTGACGATGAGTCCGAGGACGACGAGCACGCCCGCGAGGATGCTGCGGCCGACGTGCGCGGCACGCCTGGGGCCCGCAGGTCCAGTGCCCCGGCCCGCGGGTCGAGTGCCGGCGTCCGCCGGCGTATCGAGACCGGCGATCTCGAGACGCGACTGCGTCGCTACTCGATCCCGGAGAGCGGTCTCCTGATCCGCGAGGGCGCTTGCTCGATCCGCGAGGGCGGCTTCTCGCTCGGCGAGCGTCGCGTTCTCCTGTGCGAGCGTCGCGTTGCGCTCCTCGAGCTCGTCGATGCGCGCGCGCAGCTGCGCGAGGGTCTCCCTGGCCACGCCTGGAGCCTAGTGGCCGGAGCCCTCCGCCACGACCTCGGTGCGGTCGCCGCTCCACAGCGTGTGGAACGTGCCCGGCTTGTCGACCCGCTGGTAGGTGTGCGCGCCGAAGAAGTCGCGCTGGCCCTGGACGAGCGCGGCGGGCAGGCGCTGCGCGCGCAGTCCGTCGTAGTAGGCGAGCGAGGAGGAGAACGCCGGCGCCGGGATCCCCACGGCGGCGGCGGTCTGCACGACCCGGCGCCACGCCTCCTGCGTGCGGCTCAGCGCCTCCCGGAAGTAGGGGGCGGTGAGGAGCTCCGGCAGCGAGGGGTCGGCCGCGTAGGCGTCGGTGATGTGGTTGAGGAACTTCGCGCGGATGATGCACCCGCCGCGCCAGATCGCGGCGATATCGCCCTTGGCGATGTCCCAGCCGTACTGCTCGGCGCCCGCGATGATGAGGTCGAAGCCCTGGGAGTACGCGGCGATCTTGGACGCGTAGAGCGCCTGGCGCACCGCTTCGATGAACGCGTCCGCCCCCTGCGCGAGCTCGGCGAGTCGGGCGGCGCCGTCGGCGGGGCCGGGCAGGTCGCCGGCAGCGGCGCGCTGCGCTGGCTTCGACGACAGCGAGCGCGCGAAGAGCGCCTCGGCGATCGCGGGCGCGGGGATGCCGAGCTCCGCCGCGTTCTGCACGGTCCAGGCGCCCGTGCCCTTCGCGCCTGCCTGGTCGAGGATGACGTCGACGAGTGGTCGTCCGGTCTCGGCGTCGACTTGACGCAGCACCTCCGCGGTGATCTCGATGAGATAGGAGTCGAGCTCGCCCTTGTTCCACTCGGCGAAGACGTCGGCGATCTCGGCGGGGGACTTGCCGGTCCCGCGGCGGATGAGGTCGTAGGCCTCCGCGATGAGCTGCATGTCGGCGTACTCGATGCCGTTGTGCACCATCTTCACGAAGTGCCCGGCGCCGTCGTGGCCCACGTGCGTGACGCACGGCTCGCCTTCGGCGACCGCGGCGATCGAGCGCAGGATGGGGCCGAGCGTCGCCCACGACTCGTCGGAGCCGCCGGGCATGAGCGAGGGGCCGAGCAGGGCGCCCTCCTCGCCGCCGGAGACGCCCATGCCGACGAAGTTGATGCCGGTCGCGCGGACGGCCGCTTCGCGGCGGATCGTGTCGGTGAAGAGCGAGTTGCCGCCGTCGACGATGATGTCGCCGGGCTCGAAGACCGCGACGAGTTCGTCGATGACGGAGTCGGTGGGCGCGCCTGCCTTGACCATGATGATCGCGGTGCGCGGTTTCGCGAGCGCGTCGGCGAACTCCCGGTAGCTCGCCGTGGCGACAAAGCCGGCCTCGGGGTGGTCGCTCACGAGCTCCTGGGTGCGCGCGGGGGAGCGGTTGTAGATCGCGACCGTGTTTCCGTCGCGGCTCGCAAGGTTGCGCGCCAGATTCGACCCCATGACCGCGAGGCCCACGACCCCGATGTTCGCCTTCACCACGCGGTCCAGGCTAGTGGTTTCGCCGGCGGCGGGCCGAAGGTCGGGCTACGCCTTGGGCTTGTCCGGCGGGCCGAACATGATCTCGACGCCGAGCTCGGCCTGGCCCCGGGCCATGTCGATGATCGGCTGGCTCGAGGCGTGGCCGAGGTAGACCTCGCAGTCGCGGACGATCCGCTGCAGCGGGCTCGACTTGGACACGGCGGAGGGGCCGGCGGCCTGGAACGCGATCTGGACGGCCTCGCAGGCGAGGAGCGCGGCCTGGCGTCCGAGCGCCCACAGCTGCATCGTCTCCGCCTTGGTGATCGGCTGCTTGGTCGCCGCCCAGCGGTCCAGGAGCGCGTCGCTCGCCCGGGCGCCGGCGGTCATGATCGCGTGCGCGGCGTCGGCTTTGGCGGCGGCGCGGCCGAGCGCGCGCTGCACGTCGCCGTTGTCGCGCATGAGGACGCCGGGCGGGGAGAACAGCGCCTGGGTGCGCCCGGCGAGCTCGCGCAACTCGTCGACGGCGGCCTGCGCGCCGCCCGCGAAGATCGCCGCGAAGCACAGGTGGTAGAAGCCGCCGTACACGCCGAGGTAGTGGCCGTTGCCGTGGAGCCGGGTCCCCGGCGTGCCGCCAGCCCAGTCGCGGTCCTGGCCGAACAGCAGGTCGTCGTAGATGACGTGGTGCTCGGGGACGAAGACGGGCTCGGCGATCTCGACCGTGTTGGAGCCCGAGGCCTGGACGCCGATGCCCTTGCCGCCGCCCCAGTCGTCGAGGATCGTGACGTTCTCCACGGGGGTGATGAAGCTGAACTCGACCGGTTCCCCGTCCTCAGGCGCCCAGATCGTGTTCGCCATGAAGTGGGTCGACACGGGGACGCCGGAGGAGAAGCGCCACTTGCCGCTGATGCGGTACCCGCCCTCGACCTTCTCCGCCTTGCCGCCGGGCGGGGCGCGGTGCGGCGATCGCAGTTCGCCGTGCGGCTCGATGAGCTCGCGCTGCGCCTGCTCGCCGAGCATCGACGCGACGATCGCGACGTGCGACGCCGACAGCGTGTAGCACCACGCGGTGCCGGGGTCGCCGCACCCGACGCGGTACGCGACCTCGAGGAACGTCTCGTGGGTCGACTCGTAGCCGCCGAACATCTTCGGCAGGAACATCCGGTAGAAGCCCGCCTCGCGGAACTGCTCGAGCAGCTCGTCGCTGAAGTGGCCGCGCGCCTCCGCCTCGGCGGCCTGCGCTCGGATCATCGGGATGAGCGCCTCGGCGCGCGCGATGAGCGTCTCGGGGGAGGGCGCCTCGGTCTGGTCGGGCATTGCGGTGCTCCTTGGCTTCAGCCGGCGCGTCGTCGCGCGGGTCTGCAGTGAACAGTGCTGTTGTCTGACAAACTTAGCGGCTGCGCGGAAGCGGTTCGACCGCCGTGCTGGCGTTCCGGCTCGACTGCTAGAATCTCCTGTCCGACCTGGCGAGGGGGCTTGAATCCCCGTCATCGACATCGTCCACGACTTAGGAGTACGTCCCCCATGGCTGAGCTCAGCAACCACATCGACGCGGACAGCCGCGAGTCCTTCGGCAAGGGCGCGGCACGCAAGCTCCGCGCCGCCGGCAAGATCCCCGCGGTCATCTACGGCCACGGCACCGAGCCGCGCCACGTCTCGCTGCCCGGCCACCAGACCTCGCTGCTCATCCGCAAGGCGAACGCGATCATCGAGCTCTCGATCGACGGCAAGGACGAGCTGACGCTCGTCAAGGACGTCCAGCGCGACCCCGTGCGCCAGATCATCGAGCACATCGATCTCGTCGTCGTCAAGAAGGGCGAGAAGGTCCACGTCGAGGTGCCTGTGCACATCGAGGGCGAGCCGGCCCCGGGCGCCGCGTTCCTCCAGGACGCCGTGACCATCCGCATCGAGGTCGAGGCGACCCACATCCCTGAGCGCATCGTCATCTCGGTCGAGGGGCTCGAGATCGGCACGCATGTCACGGCCGGTGACGTCGCGCTGCCGACCGGCGCGACCCTGATGGACGACCCGGAGCTGCTCATGGTCGCGGTGAGCGCGCCGACCGTCGCTGCCGTCGCCGACGAGGCCGCGGAGGGTGCGGAGCCGGCCGCTGGGGCCGAGGCCGCGGCTCCCGCGGAGGAGCCCGCCGAGTAGTCGGTGTGAGCGACGAGCAGGTCCTCGTCGTCGGGCTCGGCAATCCCGGGACGACGTACGCGGGCAATCGGCACAACGTGGGCCAGATGGTCCTCGACGTGCTCGCCGATCGCGCGCGACTGACCTACAAGTCGCACAAGGCCGGCGCCGTCGTCGCGGAGGGTCGCTTGCGACCCGGCGGTCCGCGCGTCATCCTCGCGAAGCCCGCCTCCTACATGAACCTCTCGGGGGGGCCGGTCGCGCAGCTCGCGCGATTCTTCAAGGTGCCGGTCGACCGGGTCGTCGTCGTGCACGACGAGCTCGACATCGACTTCGACACCGTGCGGATCAAGGTCGGCGGGGGGCACGGCGGGCACAACGGGATCCGCGACGTCAGCGCTCGGCTCGGCACGCCCGACTACGTGCGCGTGCGGGTCGGCATCGGTCGACCGCCGGGTCGGATGGACGCGGCCGACTTCGTGCTCAAGGACTTCGGGACCGATGAGCGCAAGTCGCTGCCGAACCTGCTCGAGGACGCCGCGGACGCGGTCGAGGCGATCGTCGACGACGGGGTGCTCGCGGCGCAGAACCGCGTCAACCAGCGCGCCTGAACCTCCCGGTGCGCTGCGGCGTGGACGCAATAGGCTCCGCTGGCCGCCACGGCACGACCACTTGCGTCCACGCCGCAGGCAGCCGGCGGCATACGATGCTCGCGTGACGCCGGAGTCGACCACGACCGTATTCGTGACCGGCGGGACCGGCGCGTGGGGACGTGCGGCACTCCGGGAGTTCCGCACGCGCGGCGACCGGTTCCGTGTCATCGCGCTCGCGCGCCCGGGCAAGCGCACCGCGCGCATCCTTCGCGAGTTCGAGGGCTGGCCCCAGCTGGAGATCGTTCACGGCGACCTCACCGATCCCGCCGTCATCGCCGCCTGCGTCGCTCGTAGCGACGTCGTGCTCCACCTCGGCGCCGTCGTTTCGCCGTACGCCGACGACCACCCCGAGCTCACGCAGCGCGTCAACGTCGGCGCGATCCGCAACATCGTCGCCGCCGTCAAGGCGCTGCCCGACCCGTCCCGCGTCGCCGTCATCGGCGTCGGCTCGATCGCGGAGTCCGGCGACCGCAACCCGCCCGTGCACTGGGGCCGCATCGGCGACCCCGTCGCCGTCTCCGACTACGACCAGTACGGGCAGAGCAAGGTCGTCGCCGAGCGTGAGCTCGCCGACTCGGGCCTGCCGAAGTGGACCTGGCTGCGTCAGACCGGGATCATCTACCCCGAGATGATCCGGATCCGCGATCCGATCATGACCCACCCGCCGCTCGCGGGCGTCATGGAGTGGGCGAGCGACCAGGACTCGGCGCGCCTCGTCGTGGGCATGAGCGCCCCGGACGCCCCAGCCGAGATCTGGGGTCGCGCCTGGCACGTCGGCGGTGGCGAGGGCTGGCGGCTCACCAACTGGGAGTTCCTGCAGGCGATCGCCGTCGCGTTCGGCATCGGTGACATCCGGCGCTGGTACGACCGCGACTGGTTCGCGCTGAAGAACTTCCACGGCTTCTGGTTCGCCGACAGCGACCTGCTTCAGGAGCTCGTGCCATTCCGCGGCGACACGATCCAGGCCGCCCTCGGCCGCGCCGGCGCGACGCTCTCGCCCGCCGCGCGATGGGCGGCGAGCACCTTCGCGCCGATCGTCAAGCAGTTCGTGATGAAGCCGCTCGTCCTGCGGCCGCGCGGGATGCTGCGGGTCGTGCGCAGCGGCGACGAGGCTGCGATCGGCGCCTATTTCGGCTCGATCGACGCCTGGCGGGCGATCGGCGACTGGTCGAGCTTCCGGCCGGAGACGCCGAGCGGCGTCCCGACGCTGCTCGACCACGGCTACGACGAGGACAAGGCGCCGTCCGCGTGGACTCGCGACGACTATGCGGGCGCGGCGCGCTTCCGCGGCGGCGAGCTGCTGACGCCCGCGCCGCCGCCCGGCGATCCGGCGCGACTGCTCGAATGGGCGTGTGCCGACGGGCACCGCTTCACCGCGAGCGGTCGGCTGGTGCTCCAGGGCGGCCACTGGTGCCCCGAATGCGTCCGCGTCCCCGCGGACTACCCGCGCCAGGCGGAGCGCAACGCGTTCCTCGCGCAGATCGTGCGCTGATCGGGCCACGCCCGCGATCGCCCGCATCCGGCGCATCTCGATCGCGAGGATGCAGAACGCGATGACGGCGAATCCCACGGCCATGACGACGAACGACAGCCGCCAGCCGACCGCATGCCTGATCGCTGCGCCCATGGGGGTGCCGAGGATGAGCCACTCCAGGTGACACCAACTCGGGCAAATCGCGCCGGATACCCGCGCTTGCTGTCACCTGGACGGCGTCGTCACCAAGGCTTGGGGCGGTCCGGGTCGCGCTCGGAGTCCTTCGGGATGTCGGCGAGCGAGTCGCCGCCCGCACGCACGCACAGCATGCGGAGGTCCTCGGGGCTGTCGGGCGCGCAGCGCCAGATCCGCCAGACGCCCTGACCGACGCGCACGACGCTGCCGGCCTCGACATCGACGACCTCGTCGTCGAGCCCCATCTGGCCGCGGCCCTGCAGGAAGATGTAGAGCTCCTCGAGCTGCGTGTGGGTGTGCCAACCGGGGGAGCCCTCGCCGGGCGCCGCCGCGTTCGCGCTGACGCCGATGAACTGCGTCGCCATGTCCTGGTCGACGAAGCGCTTGCCCTTCGCGCCCGTGCTCGTGACGTGCTCGCTCCACGCGTCGAACGCGCCGAGCTGCAGGATCTCGTATCCGCTCATGCCGCCAACCTAGCGGAGCCGCCGATCGCGCGGAGTGCGAGTCGTCTGTTTGAATCGGTGCAGGCCGTGTGCGGGGCGTGGCCGCCAGCGGTGCCGGAGCGGCACCGTCAGCACCGCCGACGGGAGATCTCATGACCGACACGCCGACGCGGCCGAAGCGCTCGCGCGCCGCGACCTTCTCGCTCTATCTCGTGGTGGGGACCCTGCTCGCGGCCGCGATCCTCGGCGCGGTGCTCATCGTCGTCGGCGACCAAGCCAACGTCGCGGGACGCGCCTGGCTGACGCTCGTGCTCGTCGCCGCCTTCGCGGGCGCCGTCGCCCTCGACGCCGTCGCGGGCCGGGGCCCGAATCGCTGGTATCTCGCGGCATCCACGATCGTCAACGTCGTGCTCGTCGCGATCGGGCTCAACAAGCTCTGGAACGGCTGGCTCCAGCCCGCGAACACGGCGGACCCGTTCGTGTGGATCATGCAGATCTGGGTCTTCCTCCTCATCGTCGTGCTGCTGCGGGTCGCGCTCGTCGTCACGCAGCTCTACTGGCACTACTTCGTGTCGCGCGCGACGATCGCGCTGACCCGCGTGACCGGCGTGCTAGCGCTCGTGCTCGCCTGGGTGACGGCGCTCGTGCTCGCGATCCCGCTCGCGCTCCCCGAGGCCGACTGGCCGGACTGGTGGTGGCGGATCGCGGGGGCGACCTCGCTCGTCGCGCTCGTCGCGCTCGTCGTCCCAGTCGTCGTGCGGGCGTTCGAGCCGAAGGCGCCGACACCGCCCCGCCCGACGCAGCCGGTCGCGATCTACGATCCCGCGAGCGGCCAGTACTTCGTCCCGGCGCCGCCGCCTGCGGCGCAGGAGCAGCGTCCGGGGGTCGAGTAGCTGCGCAGCGGCGTACCGAGACCCCCCACCGCCCCGCCGTCTAGAATCTTCCGGTGCCGCTGACCGGGATCCCCACCCTGCTCGCGGCGGACCCGGTCCTCGAGCGGGTGCTCGAGCACCCGCACGCCGACGCCGACTTCTCCTGCGTCGACGGCGCGCGCGTGCCGCTCATCGCGAGCCTGCTCGAGGCGCCCGATGCGCCGCGCATGTTGCTCGCGATCGTCGCGACGAGCCGCGAGGCGGAGAACGTCGTGGACGCCTTCCGCGCGTACCTCCCGGATGCGCGGGTGCTCGACTTCCCGTCGTGGGAGACGCTGCCGCACGAGCGTCTCAGTCCGTCGGCGGAGACGGTCGGCCGCCGCCTCGCGGCGCTGCGCGAACTCCGGCAATGGCAGGCCGGCTCCCCGAGCGAGCGCGGCGAGTCGAAGGGCCGGCCCCCCTTCATCCTCGTCGCGTCCGTGCGCGCCGCGCTCCAGCCGCTGCTGCCGGGCCTCGCCGACATCGAACCGGTCCGCCTCAAGGTCGGTGGCCGCGGCCACGACCTCGCGGGCATCTCGGAGCAGCTCGTCGCGCTCGCCTACGCGCGCGTCGACATGGTCACGCGCCGCGGCGAGTTCGCGGTGCGCGGCGGCATCCTCGACGTCTTCCCGCCCGAGGCGGAGCACCCGCTGCGCATCGAGTTCTTCGGCGACGAGGTCGAGACGGTGCGCGAGTTCTCGGTCGCCGACCAGCGCAGCCTGCCGGACCCGCTCGACGCCGCCGATGGCGTTCTGCTCCCGCCGGCGCGAGAGTTCCTCATCACCGACTCGGTGCGCCAGCGCGCCCGCGAGATGACGGGGGAGTTCCCGGCGATCGACGCGATGCTCGCGAAGATCGCCGAGGGGATCCCCGTGGAGGGCATGGAGTCGCTCGCCCCGGCGCTCGTCGACGGCTTCGTCCCGCTGCCGCGACTGCTGCCCGAGGACGCGGCGATTGCGGTGCTGAGCCCCGAGCGCGTCGCGACGCGCGCGATCCACCTCGTGGAGACGAACCGGGAGTTCCTCTCGGCGGCGTGGTTCGCCGCGACGGCGGGCGGCGACGCGCCGATCGACCTCGGCACGGACCTCCGCCGTCGCCTCGGCTCGGGCGACTTCCTCACCGTCGAGCAGTTGCGCGAGCGCTCGGGGGGCCGTGCGTGGTGGACGGTCAGCGCGTTCGACTCCGGCGACTTCGACGCGGTGCGGCTCGGGGCCAATCAGGTGCCGAGCTTCACGGGACATGCCGACGCGGCGATCGACCACGTCGGCGACCGGCTGCGGGACGGTTGGGCGCTCGCCGTCACTGCCGAAGGGACGGGCCTGCTCGACCGCGCGGCCGACCTGCTCGCCGAGCGCGGGCTCGCCGCCCGCCGGGCCGACGACCTCCCCGCGGACCCCGAGCCGGGTGTCGCGTATCTCATCCAGGCCTCGATCGAGGCGGGGCTGGAGCTGCGCGGGGACAAGGTCGGCGTCCTCGCAGAGGCCGAGTTCTTCGGCCGCGCTGCGTCCTACCGCCAGGGCGCGCCGAAAAAGCTCGCGTCGCGGCGGCGCAACGTCGTCGACCCGCTGCAGCTCAAGGCCGGCGATCACGTCGTGCACCAGACGCACGGCATCGGGCGCTTCCTCGAGCTCGTCGAGCGCGAGGTCTCGACCGGGACGAGCCGCGGCATCGGCGGCCGCAGCGCCGTCAAGGCGACACGCGAGTTCCTCGTCATCGAGTACGCGCCCTCCAAGCGCGGCATGCCCGGCGACAAGCTCTACGTGCCGACCGACCAGCTCGACCTCCTCACCCGCTACGTCGGCGGCGAGACGCCGACGCTGTCCAAGATGGGCGGGAGCGACTGGTCGGCCGCGAAGGGCAAGGCGCGCAAGGCCGTCCGCGACATCGCGGTCGAGCTCGTCAAGCTCTACGCCGCGAGGCAGGCGAGCCGGGGCCACGCGTTCGCCCCCGACACCCCGTGGCAGCGCGAGCTCGAGGACGCGTTCCCCTTCGCCGAGACCCCCGATCAGCTCACGACGATCGACGAGGTCAAGGCCGACATGGAGCGTGCGATCCCGATGGACCGGCTGCTGTCGGGCGACGTCGGCTTCGGCAAGACCGAGGTCGCCGTCCGGGCCGCGTTCAAGGCGATCCAGGGCGGCAAGCAGGTCGCGATGATCGTCCCGACGACGCTGCTCGTGCGCCAGCATGCCGAGACCTTCACCGAGCGCTTCGCGGGCTTCCCCGTGAACCTCCGCGCCCTCAGCCGCTTCCAGACCGAGAAGGAGTCGGCCGACACGATCGCGGGGCTCGCCGATGGCACGGTCGACATCGTCATCGGCACGCACCGCCTGCTCGGCAAGAGCATCGCGTTCAAGGACCTCGGTCTCGTCATCATCGACGAGGAGCAGCGCTTCGGCGTCGAGCACAAGGACGCGCTGAAGAAGCTCAAGACGAACGTCGACGTCCTCGCCATGACGGCGACGCCGATCCCGCGCACCCTCGAACTCGCCGTGACGGGGATCCGCGAGATGTCGACGCTCGCGACCCCGCCCGAGGACCGCCACCCGATCCTGACGTTCGTCGGCCCATACTCCGACAAGCAGGTCGCCGCGGCCATCCACCGCGAGCTGCTGCGCGAGGGCCAGGTGTACTACGTCCACAACCGGGTCGCCGACATCCAGGCCGTCGCGGCGCGACTCGCCGAGCTCATCCCCGAGGCCCGCATCGCGGTCGCCCACGGGCAGCTGGGCGAGGAGGCGCTCGAGCGGGTCATGCTCGACTTCTGGGAGCGCCGCGCCGACGTGCTCGTCGCCACGACGATCATCGAGACGGGGCTCGACATCCCGAACGCGAACACGCTCATCATCGACCGCGCCGACAAGTACGGCCTCGCGCAGCTCCACCAGCTGCGCGGCCGCGTCGGACGCGCCCGAGAGCGCGCCTACGCCTACTTCCTCTACGACGAGACGAAGCCGCTCACGGAGCACGCCGAGGAGCGGCTGCGCACGATCGCGACCGCCAACGAGCTCGGCTCCGGGATGCAGATCGCGATGAAGGACCTCGAGCTGCGCGGAGCCGGCAACATCCTCGGCGCCGAGCAGTCGGGGCATATCGCCGGGGTCGGCTTCGACCTGTATCTGCGGATGATCGGCGAGGCCGTCGCGGATTTCCGCGGCGATGCGGCGCCCGAGCAGACCGAGCTCCGGCTCGAGCTCCCGGTCGACGCGCGCATCCCGGAGGACTACATCGGCTCCGAGCGGCTGCGCCTCGAGGCGTACCAGAAGCTCGCCGCCGCCGTCTCCGCGCCGGTACCGGAGGCCTCGGCGGTGGCCGACACCGCGCCATCGTCCGCCGAGCCGTCGCGGACCCCTGAGTCCGCCGAGCCGTCGCGGATCCCTGAGCGAGCGGAGCCCTCCTCGGTCCCTGAGCGAGCGGAGCGAGTCGAAGGGCCGGCCGACGCCATCGCGCTCGTCGTCGAGGAGCTCGTCGACCGCTACGGCGACCTGCCGGAGCCGGTCGAGCGTCTCGTCGCGGTCTCGCGCCTGCGCCGCCGCGCGCAGCTCGCCGGCCTCTCCGAGGTCGTCGTCGCGGCCGACCGGCTGCGGATCGCGCCCCTGGAGCTGCCCGACTCGAAGCAGGTGCGGCTCCAGCGCGTCCACCGCGGCTCCCGCTACATCGCCGCCCAGCGCGTCGTGCTCGTCCCGCTGCCGATGACCGATGGTCCGCTCGGCTCCGCGGCGCGGCCCTCCGACGCGGACGTCATCACCTGGGTCGAGCAGCTCTTCGACGACCTCGGTCTCTGAGCGCGGCGGTCGCGGCCACGCCGGGACCGACCAGAAGTCCAGCCCGGGCTGAGAAACCGGTCTCGGGCTGAGCCTTCGGCCCTGATTCCTCAGCCTCGGGCCGATTTCTCAGCCCAGGGTGGGCGTCGTCCGGCACGCCGGGCGACCGGCCCTATGCGAAGCGCAGCCCCCGCCGCCGCCAGGCGCGCGTGATCCACCAGAAGACGAAGTGCTCGCGCGGCCACTCCGTGACGATGTGGCCCCGCTCGTCGGTGAAGTAGTTGTTGCAGCCGGAGTTCTTCGCCGACGTCGCGCCGGCGAGCTCCGCGTCGATCCAGCGCACATACTCGTCGCTCGCCGCCGGGAGCGTGTCGACGGTGCGCGCGCCGCGCTCGATGCGCCGAATCGCGGCGACCGCGACCTCCGCTTCGCGCTCCAGCTGCGCGATGATCGAGGTGCCGCCGTTCGTATTGGGCCCGTACAGGATGAAGAAGTTCGGGAAGCCCGGCACGGTCGTGCCGAGGAACGCGGTCGCGCGCTCCGCCCACGCGTCGTGCAGGCGCTGCCCGCCGCGCCCGACGATCTCCAGCGGTGCGAGGATGCGCTGCGCCTGGAAGCCCGTCGACATGACGAGCACGTCGATCTTGCGCTCCGTGCCCGTCGCGTCGACGAGTCCGTCCTTCGTGGCCGAGACGACGGCCTGCGGCACGAGCTCGACCTGCGGCAGGTTGAAGGCGTCGTAGTAGGTGGTCGCGACGATGGGTCGCTTGCAGCCCCACGCGTAGTCGGGGGTCAGTGCCGCGCGCGTCGCCGGGTCCTTGACGGTGTCGTTGATGAACGCGGTGCAGAGCTCGCGCATGCGCTCCTGCATGGGCGATCCGGCGTCGTACGCGGTGAAGCGCCGATTCGCCTTGGACCACAGCAGGTAGCGGTGGAGGCGCTGCGCGAAGGGGACGTACTTGTACACCCAGCGCTCGAACGGCGTGAAGGCGCGCTCCGACTTCGGCTCGATCCAGCCGGGCTCGCGCTGGAAGACGTAGAGCTTGCCGACGCGGTCGGCGATGCCGGGGACGACCTGGATGGCGGTCGAGCCGGTGCCGACGACGGCGACCGTCTTGCCGCTCAGGTCGTGCTCGTGCTCCCAGCGCGAGGTGTGGAAGCGCACCCCCTCGAACGACTCGAGCCCGGGCCAGTCGGGGTAGCGCGGCACGTTCAGCAGCCCGATCGCCGAGATGACCGCGTCGAAGCGCTCGGTCGTTCCGTCCTCGAGCTCGACGTCGTACTGCGCGTCGGCGTCGACCCAGCGCGCGCCGACGACCTTCGTCGACAGTCGGATCCGGTCGCGCAGCCCGAAGCGGTCGACGACGTGGTTCGTGTACGCCCACAGCTCGTCGCGTCGCGCGTGCGTGCGCGACCAGTCGTACTTGAGGAAGGAGAACGAGTAGATGTGGGAGGCGATGTCGACCTCGGCGCCCGGGTAGTCGTTGTCTCGCCAGGTGCCGCCGAGTCGCGACTCCTTCTCGAAGATCGTGATCTCCGCGCGGGTGCGCTTGGACAGCTTGACGGCGGCCGCGATGCCGCCGAAGCCCGAGCCGATGACCGCGACCTTGAGCGCCCGCCGGGTCATCGGATGCGCCCGAGCGTGATCGCGTCGGCGTAGGAGCTGACGAGCCCCGGGATCTCCTCCGGCGTCACGGCGGCGCCGTAGTAGTAGCCGTCGGGCCGGGCGAGGTAGGCGACGGCGCCGATGCGGTCGAACTCCGCCGCGTAGCGCCCGTCGACGTCGAAGACCTCGACCCCGAACTGTACGAGGCGTCCGCCCGCGCCGGTGAGCCGCTCGAGGGTGTGGCCGTCGAGCGGCAGGGGCCGGCGCAGCACGAGGAGGGCCTCGTCCATGCGCTCCCAGAGCACGTCGTCGAAGCGGGTCGGCGTCGGGTGCCCGGGTGCCGTCACCCGGTACTGGGGCACGAGTGTGCCGCCCGGCCAGCCGTCGAGGATGCCGTGCGTGAACGCGGCGGCCGGCAGCCGCGGGAGCGCCCGCGCCGGGTCGCCGGCGTGCTCGAGCATGCGCGCATCGCGTTGCCTCGCCTCCGCCTCGTCGAGCACGCACACGACCCGGCCGAGCTCGACGGAGAACTGGACCGCGTGCTGCACGTGTTCGGCGCGCTCGGCGGTGTACGTCTGCATGATCTCCAGCGGCGCGCGCCCGTCGAGGACGGCGTCGAGCTTCCACACGAGGTTCGCCGCGTCGCGCACCCCCGAGTTGAAGCCCTGCCCGGCGAACGGCGGCATCTGGTGCGCCGCGTCGCCGGCGATCGCGACTCGCCCCTTTGCCCATTCCTTCGCCCAGCGCGCCTGGAACGTGTAGACGGCGCTGCGCTCGAGCACGGCGTTGTCGGCGTTGAGACCCCAGGGCTCGAGCAGTCGCCACACGCTCGGCGGCTCGGCGACCGTCACCGGGTCATCCGTCGGCATGACCATGAACTCCCAACGACGCCGCCCATTGCCACCCGGCACGACGGTCGTCGGACGCTGGGGGGCGCAGAGCTGGATGCTCGAGTCCCCCCAGTCGCGGTCCTGGTCGTGCGGAATGACGTCCACGATGAGCCAATCGTAGAAATAGCCGAGGTCGACGAGCTCGGTGCGCAGCCACTTCCGCGTGAAACTACTCGCGCCGTCGGTGCCGACGAGGAAGCGTCCCGTGAGCTCGCCGCGGTCCTCGCCGAACCGGGGGTCGCCGAGCCGGATGCTCACGCCGTCCTCGGTCTCGACGATGTCGACGGCGTCGACACCGCGCGTGATCGTGATGCGCGGGTCGGCGAGCGCGTGCTGCTCGACGATCGCCTCGAAGTCGGGCTGGTTGAAGATCATCGGGTGCCAGCCGGCCGGCGCTTCCTGCGAGCGGTCGAAGCGCAGCAGCAGGTCGCCGTCGACGCCGAGCCAGTCGTAGAACGTCGTGAACGCGGCACCCGCGTGCACCTCGCCGACGAGGCCGAGGCGCTGCATCGTCCGCGAGGTCTCCGGGTCCATCGACACGGCGCGCGGGCGGCCGTAGGCCTCGGGGTGGCGCTCGACGATGTGCGAGCTCCAGCCGCGGCGCGCGAGCAGCAGCGCCGTGACGAGGCCGACGGGCCCCGCCCCGATGATGAGGACGTCGGCGTCGGGCGTCTCAGCCACGGCCGATCCGATTGCGCAGCAGCCCCACCCCGTCGATCTCGACCTCGACGACGTCGCCGACGGCGAGGAATGTCGGCGGGTCCATGAAGAGCCCGACACCGCCCGGGGTGCCGGCGGCGATGACGTCGCCCGGCTCGAGCGGGGTGAAGGTCGAGATGTAGGCGATGAGCTCCGCGATGGAGAAGATCATGTCCGCGATCTGCGCGCGCTGACGCACCTCGCCGTTGACCCGGGTCTCGAGCCAGGCGTCGCCGATCGCGGGGAGCTCGTCGGCTGTCACGAGGGTGGGGCCCATCGACCCGGAGCGCTCGAAGTTCTTGCCCGGCGCCCACTGCATGGCGTGCTTCTGCCAGTCGCGGGCGGACCCGTCGTCGAAGCAGGCGTAGCCGTAGACGTGGTCGAGGGCGTCCTCGACGGCGACGTTGCTCGCACGGCGGCCGATGACGACGGCGAGCTCGCCCTCGTAGTCGAAGCGCTCGATCGCGTCCGACTTGATGATCTCCGCCCCGTGGCCGACGTGCGCGTCGGGGAACCGGGTGAAGATCGTGGGGTACGGCGGCCGGTCGGTGTCGAGGCGCGCCTCGGCGCGGTGGGTGTGGAAGTTGACGCCGGCGCACACGACCTTGTCGAGCTCGACGGGCGGCAGCAGCTCGATGTCGGCGAGGGGGATCACGCTCGCGCCCGCGACGGCCTCGGGCCGCTCGCCCGAGGCGATGAGCGCACGGACGCTCCGGGCGGCGGCCGTCAGCTCGCCGCGGTCGACGATGCCGAGATCGGTCACCAGCCCCCACGACTCGACTCCGGCGCGGGTGAAGCGGGCGATCCTCATCGGGCCTCCATCTGGCGTTCTGCGGTGACCCGCCGGTGCGGGCAATAAACAATATGACACAGATTTTGTAAAATGTTGCTATCGTTTTTGCCATGGAGCAGGCATGGTGAAGAAGGCGGGCGCCGAGACGCTCGCCGGCGAGGTGGCCGAGCGGCTGCGCGCCGCCGTCCTCGCCGGGCGCTTCCACGCGGGCGAATGGCTGCGGCCCGCCGACCTGCGCGTCGAGTACGGCGTGAGCGCGACCGTCGTCCGCGACGCCCTCGCCCGCCTCGCCGAGCAGAACCTCGCCGTCCTCTCGCCCAACCGCGGCTACCACGTCGTCTCCTTCGGCGACCAGGACGTGCAGGAGCTCGTCGAGTTCCGCATCGTCGCCGAGACCGCGGCGCTGCGACTGTCGATCGAGCGCGGCGACGTCGAATGGGAGAGCGACGTCGTCGCCGCCCACTACCGGCTGCGCGCCGCCGGCGTCGACCCCGGCTACGGCTCGGACGAGTGGTTCCTCGCGCACAGCGCCTTCCACCTCGCGCTGCTGTCCGCCTGCGGGAACGCACTCCTCCTCGAGGCCTGCCGCGACGGGCTCGCCGCCGGCGACCTCTACCTGCGCTGGAGTCGGCGCGGCTCCGGCCTCGACGCCGGGGCCCGCGCGCCCGAGCGCGACCCCGACTCGGAGCACGACGCGATCCTGGACGCCGCGCTCGCGCGCGACGCGGAGCTCGCGACCCGGCGCTACCGCGACCACCTGCAGCGCACCGCGGACCTCATCGCGAGCTCCCGGCGCCCCGCCAACGCCTGACGACCCACGAGGAGCACCACATGGCCACCGGCAGAATCACCCAGATGGGCTACGTCGCCCTGCGTACGCGAGACCTCACGGCCTCGATCAAGGACGCGACCGAGGTCTTCGGGCTGCGGCTCAGCGGCAACGACAGCCGCAAGGCGTTCCTCTCCGCCGCCGACACCCACCACGAGCTCGTCTACATCCAGGACGACGCCGATACCGCCGACCACTTCGGCGTCATCGCCCCCGACCTCGCCGAGCTCGAGGCGATCCGGGCCAAGGTCGACCGCGCCGGCTACCGGATCGTCAGCGAGCAGCCGATCGAGGACCACATCGAGCAGGGCTTCGCCTTCGTCGGGCCCGAGGGCTACACGTGGCAGGTCTACACGCCGGTGCGCTGGTACGACCGTCGGGCGGGCGAGTTCGGTCCCGACCGCTACGGCCACATCAACATCCGCGCGCTCGACTCCGTCGGCATGACGAAGTTCCTCATCGACGTCTTCGAGATGCGCGTCTCCGACCGCATCGGCCACGATGCCGCGTTCTTCCTGCGCTGCAGCACCGAGCACCACGCCGTCGCCGTCGCGAAGTCCGATCGGACCGCGCTGCATCACCACGCCTGGCTCACCCAGTCGATCGTCGACCTCGGCCGGCTCGGCGACCGACTCGCGCGTCGCGGGCGCCGCCTGCTGTGGGGTCCGCTGCGCCACGGCGCCGGGCACAACATCGCCGCGTACTACGTCGAGCCGAACGGCACGGTCGTCGAGCTGTACACGGATATGGAGCATATTTACGACGATTCCCGCGAACCGATCGTGTGGTCGGACGATGATGCCTACTGGATCAACCAGTGGGATGGTCTGACCCAGCCGTCGGTTCGCTCCTTCGGGACGGTGCCGTTCCAGCGTTGAGGTGACGAACCACGAGGAGGAGAACGCCATGTCGGAGTCCCGCGTGCCCGAGCTGTCCGCCGAAGAGCTGAGTCCGCGCCAGCGCGAACTCTACGACCTCTTCACGACGGGTCCGCGAGCCCGGCCCGACAACCCGTTCCGCCTCTACGACGACGACGGCAACCTCACGGGACCGCCGTCGGCCTGGGTGCTGAGCCCGGAGATCGGGCACGCGCTCGAGCAGTTCGGCGGTCAGATGCGCTGGGGGATCCACACGTCGGGGCAGACGCGCGAGGCGGTCATCCTCGCGGTCGCCTACGACGCGGACAGCCCGTTCGAGCTGTTCGCGCACGAGCCCGCCGGGCGGACCGAGGGCTTTTCGGAGGAGGACCTCGCGGCACTGCGCGCCGGTCGCGCGCCGGAGGGTGCGAGCGAGGAGACGCGGGCGGCACACGCGCTCGCGCTCGAGCTCATCCGCACTCGCGCGGTCTCCGACGAGTCCTGGGCGGCGGCGGTCGCGGTGCTGACCCTGCCGGTCGTCTTCGAGATCGTCACGCTCGTCGGCTACTACCAGCTCGTCGCCTTGACCCTCTCCGCCTTCCGCATTCTGCCTCCGGTGGGAGACTGAGCGTGTGGCGGTACCGGGCGGCGGCGGCGGCAGCGCCCGCGCGCGCCGCGGGGGCCGGATCGGCGCCTCGGGGCTGAGCCCGACCGCGTACCTGCGCGCCGCCCGCGACATCGCGAAGCTCACCTGGCAGGCGACGCCGGGCACGATCGTGCTGCAGTTCGCCGGCGCGGTCATCACCGCGGTCCTGCCGATCGTCACGACCTGGTTCGCGGCGCTCACGACGACGGCGCTCGCGGCCGCGTTCGCGGGTGATCCCGAGGCGGGCGGCGAGGCGATCCTCTATGTCATCATCACGGCGGTCCTCGGCCTGCTGCTGACCGGTTGGCGTTCGCTCGAGCAGTACGTGCAGCGCATCAGCCGCTACACGCTCGAGGCGAAGGTCAGCGACATCATGTACGAGCGCTTCCTCTCGCTCGACTTCTGGCGCTACGACGACAAGGAGACGATCGACGTCTACGACCGGGCGCAGCAGTTCTCGCAGTTCTACACGCAGGCGTTCCAGACCCTGTCGCGGATGCTGAGCCAGATCATCACGCTCGTGACCTGTGTCGTGGCGCTCGTCCTCGTCGGCTGGTGGCTCGCGCTCATCCTCGTCGCGGCGATCATCCCGGGCGTGTGGATCCAGTTCCGCCTCAGTCGCGCGCAGGTGCGGCACTGGAACTCGACGATCGAGCTGCGCCGGCAGAAGACGACGATCGAGCGGGCGATGTTCCAGCCGGAGCACATCGCGGAGCTGCGGCTCTACGGGATCGTGCGCCACCTCCTGGACCTGCGCCAGCAGCTGCGGGATCTGGACGAACGCCAGCGGATCGAGTTCGAGCGCCGCTACATCCCCCTGCGCCTGCTCGCCGACTTCATCGAGCTCATCGCCGAGGTGGGCTCGCTCATCTGGGTCGTGCTCCAGATCATCGCCCGGCAGCAGCCGGTCGGGCAGTTCCTCTACGTGCAGCAGATCGTCTCGCGCGCGCTGACGGCGATGAACTCGTTCGTCACGGAGATCTCGGCGCTCGACGAGCAGCTCGCCAACGTCGGGGATTATCAGGCGTTCATGGACCTGCCGACCCGGCAGGGCGGCACGCGCGTGCTGTCGGGGCCGCCGAGCGTCATCGAGTTCGAGGACGTGTCGTTCCACTACCCGAACAACGAGCGCGAGGTCCTCTCGCGCGTGTCGCTGCGGATCGAGCGCGGCCAGCGGGTCGCGGTCGCGGGGGAGAACGGCGCGGGCAAGTCGACGCTCATCAAGCTCATGAGCGGCCTGTACCAGCCGACGTCGGGCCGGGTGCTCATCGACGGCGTCGACCTGCGCGAGTACTCGACCGACTCGTGGCACGAGCAGCTCGCGGTCCTCCAGCAGGACTACCTCGCCTACACGTTCGCCTCGGCGGAGGACAACGTGCGCTTTGGTGACGTCGAGCGCCCCTTCACCCGCGAGGCGTTCGAGGAGGCGCTGCGCAAGGCGGAGGCGCGGGAGATCATCGAAGACCTGCCGAAGGGGCCCGAGACGTACGTGCACCCGTGGATGGCGCACGAGGACGGCACCCGGGGCGTGGATCTGTCGGGCGGCCAGTGGCAGCGGATCGCGCTTGCGCGCAACTTCTACCGGGACGCGCCGATCATCATCCTCGACGAGCCGACGTCGGCGATCGACGCGCTCGCGGAGGCGCGCATCTTCAACCACCTGTTCGCCGCCGACGGCCGCACGGTCGTCATCATCAGTCATCGCCTGACGACGATCCAGCGCGCGGACGTGATCTTCATGCTGCAGCACGGCCGCATCGTGGAGACGGGGACGGCGGCGGAGCTCATCGAGCGGCGCGGCGAGTTCCACACCATGTTCGCCTCGCAACTCTGAGGCGTGGTCGGCACCGCCTCGCAGCGGGCGTAGGGTCGAGCGGTGTTATCCGCCGTCGGACTGCGCTCGGAGCGCGGGCCCATCCTCGCCGCGATGATGCTCGCGACGGCGCTCATCGCGATCGACACGACGGTGCTCGCGACCGCGGTGCCGGCCGTCGTGAAGGATCTCGGCGGCTTCGAGGCCTTCCCGTGGCTGTTCTCGATCTACCTGCTCACGATGACCGTGCTCGTGCCCGTCTACTCGAAGCTCGCGGACACGATCGGGCGCCGGCCGCTCATGCTGTTCGGGATCGCGGTCTTCCTCGTCGCGTCGATCCTCTGCGGCTTCGCGTGGGACATGCCCTCGCTCATCATCTTCCGCGCGCTGCAGGGCATCGGCGCGGGCGCGATCCAGCCGCTCACGATCACCGTCATCGGCGACATCTACTCGATCGAGGAGCGCGCGCGGATCCAGGGGTACATCGGGAGCGTGTGGGCGGCGGCCTCGATCATCGGCCCGACGCTCGGCGCGATCTTCTCCGAGCTCGATGCGTGGCGCTGGATCTTCTTCATCAACATCCCGCTGTGCCTCATCGCCGGCTGGCTGGTGCTCCGCAACCTCAAGGAGTCGCTGCCGAAGCGCCGCCACCGCATCGACTATCTCGGCGCGATCCTGCTGACCCTGGGGCTCACGGCGCTCGTGCTCGCGATCCTCGAGGGCGGTCACGCGTGGGCATGGGACTCGTGGGAGAGCTTCGCCCTGTTCGGCGGCTCGGGGCTCGCGCTCATCGCGTTCTTCTGGACAGAACGCCATGCTGCCGAGCCGGTCCTGCCGCTCGCCATCTTCCGCCGGCCGGTCATCGCGGCGTCGACGTCGATCGGCTTCGTCTTCGGGGTCGCGCTCATCGGCCTGACGGCGTACACCCCGACGTATCTCCAGGTCGGGGCGGGCGTCTCGCCGTTCATCGGCGGGCTCGCGCTCGCCGCGATGCTGCTCGGCTGGCCGATCGCCTCGGCGATCTCGGGCCGGCTGTTCCTGACCCGGGGCTTCCGGTTCACGATCGGGCTCGGCGCGGTCCTCGCGCTCGCGGGGGCGATCGGGCTCGCCGCGACGGCGAGCGTACCGAACCCGTGGCTCGTCGCTGGCATGAGCCTCGTGATCGGCTTCGGTTTCGGCTGGTGCGCCGCTCCGACGCTCGTCGCGGCGCAGGCGAGCGTCCCGTGGGAGGAGCGGGCGGTCGCGACGGGCACGATCATGTTCAGCCGCTCGTTCGGCCAGGCGATCGGCGCGGCGATCCTCGGCGCGGTCGCGAACTCGGTCATCGCCGACCACGGCGGCGACTCGACGGACCCGGGGACGATCATCGCGGCGAGCACCGCCGTCTTCGTCGCGGTCGCCGCGGTGCTGGTCCTGCACTTCGGGCTCGCGCTGGCGTTCCCGAGCCAGCGCCGGCTCACGTCGACGGCGGGCTGGGCCGCCTCTTCGCTCACGGCGCGCGTCGCGGACGGCACCCCGGACGCGCCGGTGCGGGAGACTCGGGGCATGACCGCTTCGCAGGCAGAGGATCGCGCCGGGCTGCCGGAGCCGGGCGAGCACCCGGAGCTCGAGCAGCTCATCGCCGTCCTGGAGCATCTGCGGGCGCCGGGCGGCTGCGCGTGGGACCGCGAGCAGACGCACGCCTCCCTCGTGCGCTACCTCGTGGAGGAGACGCACGAGCTCGTCGAGGCGATCGAGGCGGGTGACGACGATGAGCTCGTCGAGGAGCTCGGCGACGTGCTCTACCAGGTCGTGTTCCACGCCGACATCGCGGCGGAGGAGGGGCGGTTCACACTCGAGGACGTCGCGCGGCGCATGCGCCGCAAGATGGTGGGGCGCCACCCGCACGTCTTCGGGGACGCGGTCGCCGACACGGCCGACGCGGTGACGGCGCGCTGGGACGAGCTGAAGCGCACGGAGAAGCCGCATCGGGACTCGGTGCTCGACGGCGTGCCGAAGGGCATGCCCGCGCTCGCGCTCGCCGACAAGCTCCTCGGCAAGGCGCAGCAGGTCGGGGTCGGCCGCGCCCCCGCGGAGGTCGCGGCCGACGAGGAGCGGCTCGGCGACGCGCTCCTCGGCATTGTCGCTGGCGCGCGCGCCGCGGGGCTCGATCCCGAGCGGGCGCTGCGCGGCGCGATCCGGCGGCTCGAGGACGACGTGCGCGCGGCGGAGACGCGCCGCCGCGGCGACTCGGCGTGACACGATAGGCGGATGGGCGTCGCCGGGGTGGCGCTCGTCGGCCGATCCGGCGAGCTCGCGACGCTTGACGCCGCCCTCGACGCGGCCGAGTCGGGGCGCTTCCAGGCGGTCGTCGTCTCGGGTGAGGCGGGCATCGGCAAGACCCGGCTCATCGACGAGTTCGCGCGTCGGCATGCGCAGCGGGCCCTCGTGCTCATCGGCCACGCGGAGGATCCGGGATCCGGCCCGCTCCCGTTCGCCGTCATGACGGGTTTGCTCCGCGACATCGACCGGGTGCTCGCCGATCGGCGGCCGGAGCTGCCGACCGAGATAGAACGCCAGCTCGCGGCCCTGCGTGACGGCCAGTGGACCTCGGTGAGTGCCGAGGTGGACTCCCGCCGACTGCTCGGCGGCTTCGTCCAGCTCGTCGACACGGCGGCCGCGGGCCGACCGATCGTCATCGTCCTCGACGACCTGCAGTGGGTCGACCCGAGCACCCTCGAGACGCTGCGCTTCCTCGTCCCGCGACTGCAGGAGGTCCGCCTGCTCGCCGTCATCGCGTTCCGCAGCGACGCCGTCGACGCCGGCCACCCGGTCTCAGGCCTGCTCGCGGAGTTCTCTCGCCGGCGCCACGCCGACCGGGTCGAGCTGGGACCGCTCGACGAGCCCGCGGTCGCCGCGCTCGCCGGCGCCGTCCTCGGCCGCGAGGCGACGGCGCAGGAGCGGGCGCTCATCGCCGCGCGCAGCGACGGCATCCCGCTCTACGTCGAGGAGGTCGCCGCGCACCTCGGCGAGAGCCTCCCGCCGACGCTGCGCGAGCTGCTCATGCTCCGCTACGTCGCGCTCGGTCCCGCCGCACGCAGCGTCCTGCGGGTCGTCGCCGAGGCCGGCAGCGTCGTGCCGCACGAGCTCGTCGCGGCCGCGCTCCCGCTCGACGCGCACGAGCTCGACGCCGCCGTCCGCGAGGCGGTCGCGGCCCGCGTGCTCGTCGCCGAGCCGGGCGGCTACCGGTTCCGCCACACGCTCATGCGCGAGTCGGTGCGCGAGGAGCTCGTGCCGGGGGAGCGCTCGCGCATCCACGCGGCGGTCGAGGCCGCGGAGCGGGGCGAGCGCGGCGACGCGCGCGATCGGGCGGAGCGGATCGCGCGCGCGACGGGTCGTGCGGAGCGGCTGTCGCCGCGCGAGCTCGAGGTGCTCGACGCGATTGCCGAGGGGCTCAGCAACGCGCGGATCGCGGCACGCCTGTACATCAGCGAGAAGACCGTCTCGGTCCATGTCTCCGCGATCCTGCGCAAGCTCGGCGCGGCCTCGCGCACCGAAGCCGTGTACAAGTCGCGCGTGTAGCGCCCGCGCTGCTGAGAGAATCGTCGGGTGGCGAGCCAAGTGAACCCGCCCCGCGGGATGCGGGACTTCCTCCCGGCGGACAAGGCCAGGCGCGAGGCGATCCTCGCGGTCATCCGCGCGAGCTACCGTGCGCACGGCTTCGCCGAGATCGAGACGCCGGTCGCGGAGGACGCCGAGCGCCTGCACGCGGGACTCGGCGGGGACAACGAGAAGCTCGCGTTCGCGATCATGCGCCGCGGGCTGACGACGCAGGACCTCGCCGCCGCCGCGGCCCCGCTCGAGCTCGCCGACCTCGGCCTGCGCTTCGACCTGACCGTCCCGCTCGCGCGCTTCTACGCGAGCCACCGCGCGGAGTTGCCGACTCCGTTCCGCGCGATCCAGATCGCGCCCGTCTGGCGTGCGGAGCGCCCGCAGAAGGGCCGCTTCCGCCAGTTCGTCCAGTGCGACATCGACATCATCGGCGAGGCCGGCGCGCTCGCCGAGGTCGAGCTGCTCACCGCCACCGCGGCGACGCTGCGTGCGCTCGGCGTCACGGGCTTCACGATCCGCGTCAACGACCGCCGTCTGCTCACCGCGATGCTCGACTCCTTCGGCTTCGCGCCCGAGGAGCGCGACGGCGTGCTCATCACGGTCGACAAGCTCGACAAGGTCGGGGTCGACGGCGTCGTCGCCGAGCTCGCCGAGCGCGGGTCCACGCCGTCCGCCGTCGAGGCGCTGCGGGCATTCCTGCTGCGGCCCGAGACGCGCGAGTACCGGCCCTTCGGGGAGGGCCAGATCCGCAAGGCGCTGCCGGCGGGCCTCGAGCACCCCGCGATCGCGGAGCTCGCGGCGATCGGCGAGGCGGTCATCGCCGCCACCGGCGGACAGGAGCAGGTCGTGCGCTACGACCCCTGGCTCGTGCGCGGGATGGGTTACTACACGGGCCCCATCTTCGAGGTCGTGCACCCGGGCCTCGGCTACAGCTTCGGCGGCGGCGGCCGCTACGACGGCATGATCGGGCGCTTCCTCGGCGAGGACGTCCCGGCGGCCGGCATCTCGCTCGGCTTCGAACGCCTCGTCGACCTCGTCGACCTCGCCGCCGACGCCGGTCAGCACGCGATCGCGGTCGTCTACGACGTGGCCGCGCCGCCCGCCCTCGTCGTCGCGGCGCGCGACCGGTTCGTCGCCGAGGGCCGCGAGGTGCGGCTGGTGCGTCGCCCCAAGCAGCTCGGCAAGGCGCTCGATGCGCTCGCGGCGGACGGCGTGGGCGAGTTCGTGCTCGTCGACGCCGCATCGGACCCCGCCGCGCTCGAGCCGCGCCCCCTCGCGACCTCCTGAAAAGCGGAGGCGACGGCTGTCCTAGGATTGGGTGTCCGCCGCCCCGAGAAGGAGAGCCCATGACCGCGATCGAAGCCGTCGGCGCCCGCGAGATCCTCGACTCCCGAGGCAACCCCACGGTCGAGGTCGAGGTGCTCCTCGAGGACGGCACGGTCGCCCGCGCGGCGGTGCCGAGCGGTGCGAGCACGGGCGCGTTCGAGGCCTATGAGCTGCGCGACGGCGACGCCGAGCGCTACGGCGGGAAGGGCGTCCTGGAGGCCGTGGAAAACGTCCTCGACGTCCTCGGCCCGGCGATCGAGGAGCTCGACGCCGCCGACCAGCGCCTCGTCGACGCCGCCCTCATCGCGGCGGACGGCAGCGACAACAAGTCCAAGCTCGGGGCGAACGCGATCCTCGGTGTGAGCCTCGCCGTCGCGAAGGCCGCGGCCGACTCCGCCGACCTCCCGCTCTTCCGCTACCTCGGCGGCCCCAACGCCCACGTGCTCCCGGTGCCGCTGCTCAACGTCATCAACGGCGGCGCGCACGCCGACACGAGCGTCGACATCCAGGAGTTCTTCCTCGTCCCGCTCGGCGCCGAGACCTTCTCCGACGGCCTGCGCTGGGGCGTCGAGACCTACCACGCGCTCAAGGGCAAGCTCAAGGCGGCGGGTCTCGCGACGGGTCTCGGCGACGAGGGCGGCTTCGCGCCCGAGCTGTCGAGCAACCGTGCCGCGCTCGACTTCCTGCTCGAGGCGATCGAGGCGGCCGGCTACACCCCGGGCCGCGACATCGCGCTCGGCCTCGACGTCGCGTCGACCGAGTTCTACCGCGACGGCGCCTACGACTTCGAGGGCAAGCGCCGCTCGGCCGCCGAGCTCACCGCGTACTACGCCGACCTCGTCGCGAACTACCCGCTCGTGACGATCGAGGACCCGCTCGCGGAGGACGACTGGGCGGGCTACGAGACCCTGACGGCCGAGCTCGGCTCGAAGCTGCAGATCGTCGGCGACGACCTGTTCGTCACGAACCCGAAGCGGCTGGCGGACGGCATCGCCCGGGGTGCGGCGAACTCGATCCTCGTCAAGGTCAACCAGATCGGGACGCTCACGGAGACGCTCGACGCGGTCGAGCTCGCGCACCGCTCCGGATACTCCGCGATCCTCTCGCACCGCTCGGGCGAGACGGAGGACACGACGATCGCCGACCTCGCGGTCGCGGTCAACGGCGGCCAGATCAAGACGGGCGCGCCCGCGCGCTCGGATCGGGTCGCGAAGTACAACCAGCTGCTGCGCATCGAGGAGGAGCTGGGCGACGCCGCGGTGTACGCGGGGGCGAGCGCCTTCCCGCGCTTCAAGCACTGATTGAGGCCTGTTTGCGAGTGGCTGCTTGCGGACGTCCAGGAAGCGGCTGATACGCTGGATCAGCCCGATCGGGGCGTCGTCGTTTCGGCGCCGGACCCGGTCGTGCGCCACAAAGCATGAAGCGCCTACTCACGATTTTCGCCGCCTCGGCCCTGGTCATCGGGGTCAGCCTCCCGGCGGCAGCCCTCTCGAAGCCGGACACGTCAGCTGCGAGCCTCCAGGTGACCCCTGGCGTGGCCGCGGACAACGAGCAGGGTCTCGACGTCGTCGTCGCCGCGGAGGGCATGGCAGAACGCGATCTCTACGCCGCCGAGCCGAAGCCCGTCGTCGAGGTCTCGGCGTCCTACGCCTCGGGTTCCTACTCGGGTCCGATCCCCGACGCATTCCTCGGGATGTTCCACGTCTGGCCGGTCCCGGGCGGTTCGCTCGCAGACGGCTACGGCTATCGCGACGGCGGTGAGTTCCACGGCGGCATCGACGTGCTCGCGCCGAGCGGCACGCCGATCGTCGCGGTCGGCGCCGGCACCGTCGTCCAGATCGACTACGGAGGGGGCTGGGGCCAGTACGTCAAGATCGACCACGGCCAGGGCGTCCAGACGCTGTACGCGCACATGATCGCCGGCTCGCCGACGGTCTCGCCCGGCCAGTTCGTCGAGGCGGGCCAGCTCATCGGCTACGTCGGCGCCACCGGCTACGCGACGACGACGCACTGCCACCTCGAGGTGTGGATGAACGGCGGCCGGGTCGACCCGCTCGGCTTCTTCGCCTGAGTCCGCAGCGGCTTCAGCCGCTCGTCAGGGGTGCCCTCTAGCCTGTAGGACATGGCCCGACGCACACGCGACGACGGGGAGAGGCCGCCGCGCCAGGTCCCCGTCCGGATGCAGGAGGAGTCCGCACCCGAGCGCTGGCTTCGGACCCTGCGCGTCTCGGGCTTCAGCGTCATCGCGCTCGTGCTGCTCGCCGTCGCGGTCGTCGTGCTCGCGCCGAGCCTGCGGCTGCTCGTCGAGCAGCAGCAGGAGATCGCGGCGCTCGAGCGCAGCGTCGAGGATCAGCGCACCCACGTCGAGGACGTCAAGTCGGAGCTCGGCCGCTGGAGCGACCCCGCCTACATCGAGGCGCAGGCGCGGCAGCGGCTGCTCTTCATCTACCCCGGCGAGCACAGTTACATCGTGACGAATGCCGCGGCCGACCCCCAGACTCCGGTCGACGCCGGCCTGCCGGTCTCGAGCGAGCTGCAGACGACGAAGGTCGACTGGATCGGCGCGCTGCTCGCGAGCGGCTACGGCGCCGGCCTGACGACCGCGACGGGCGACGAGCTCGCGGTCGTCGGCGAGCCCGCGCCCCCCGTGACGGAGCCGGTCGGATGAGCACGCGCGAGCAGGTCCCCGTGGCCGAGGCCGACATCGCCGTGGTGAGCCGTCAGCTCGGTCGGCCCGCACGCGACGTGGTCGCGATCGCCGCCCGCTGCAGCTGCGGCGCGCCGACTGTCGTGTCGACCCGGCCGCGACTGTCGGACGGGACGCCCTTCCCGACGTTCTACTACCTGACGCACCCCGCCGCGACCGCCGCCGCCTCCCGCCTCGAGGCCGCCGGCCGGATGGCGCAGTACCAGGCGATGCTCGTCGACGAGGTCGCCGAGGCGTATCGTGCCGCGCATGCGGCGTACCTGCGCGAGCGGGCCGCCTTCGGCGATGTCCCGGAGATCGAGGGGTACTCGGCGGGCGGGATGCCCGAGCGGGTCAAGTGCCTGCACGCACTCATCGGCCACAGTCTCGCCGCGGGTCCCGGCGTGAACCCGATCGGGGACCTCGCGCTCGCGGAGTGCGGCTGGAGCCCGGACGTGTGTGAATGCGAGTCGACGGCATGAGACGGCTGCGGATCGCCCTGGGCCTGTCCCTGACCGCGCTGCTCGCGGGCGCGCTCGCGATCGCGCCCGCGGCGGCCGCGTCCGCGGACTACATCCGAAACGCGGAGTACTGGCTCACCGAGTACGGCATCCGGCAGGCCTGGTCGGTGACCCAGGGCGATGGCGTCATCATCGCGGTCATCGACACGGGGGTCGACCCGACGGTCCCCGACCTGGCCGGCGCGGTGCTGCCGGGCGCCGACTTCTCCGGCATCGGCAATGCACGCGGGTGGGCGCCCGTCGGCGACGACAACTCGGTGCACGGCACGCTCGTCGCCTCGCTCGCGGCCGGCCGCGGCACGGGGCCCGACAACGGCGTCATCGGCGCCGCGCCGGCGGCGATGATCCTGCCGCTGTCGATCGCGCTCTCGGGCGCCGCGGTGGACTCCGACACCCAGATCGCCGAGGCGGTGCGCTACGCGGTCGACCACGGGGCCAAGGTCATCAACATGTCGTTGACGCGCAACACGCTCGAGTGGCCGACGTCGTGGGATGACGCGTTCCTGTACGCGGCGGAGCACGACGTCGTCGTCGTCGCCGCGGCAGGCAACCGCGGCTCGGGCACGACGGTCGTCGGCGCGCCCGCGACGATGCCCGGCGTGCTCACGGTCGCGGGCGTGGACCGGGCGGGCGAGGCGAGCTTCGATGCGTCCTCGCAGGGCATCACGATCGCGATCTCGGCGCCGAGCGAGGAGCTCGTCGGCGCAGCGCCCGGCGGGCGCTACCTCGCGTGGAGCGGCACGAGCGGTGCCGCGCCGATCGTGTCCGGTATCGTCGCGCTCGTGCGGGCCGCGCACCCCGAGCTCGATGCGGCGAACGTCATCAACCGGATCGTCGCGACCGCGCACGATCGCGGGGACAGCGGCTACGACGCGTACTACGGCTACGGCCTCATCGACGCGGCCGCCGCGGTCAGCGCGAGCGTGCCGCTCGTCACCGAGAACCCGATGGGCAGCCTCGCGCAGTGGATCAACGTCTACCGCCCGACGACGGTCGGCCCCGTCGACCACCCGACGCCCGTCGTCGTCGTGCCCGAGCCGGACCTCATCGCGGCGCCCGATGCCGCGACGCCATTCGGCAAGGTGCTCGCCCCCATCGAGCTGCTGCGCACGGCCGGGCCGGGGGTGCTCGCGGTCATCGCACTGGCCGCCGGCATCGTCGCGCTCGCGATCTGGGCGATCCGCCGGGCGGACGGCGGGCGCCGCAGCCGTTAGACTCTCTGCGGCGTACGGGCCGCATGCGGCCGCAGAGCCAGAGCACCGCTCTCGATCAAGGGAAGAACCCACCACTGTGCCCAAGATTCTGATCGTCGGCGGCGGATACGCAGGCTTCTACGTGGCGTGGAAGCTGGAGAAGCTGCTCCGTCGTCGCGAAGCATCGGTCACCCTCGTCGACCCGCTGTCGTACATGACGTACCAGCCATTCCTCCCGGAGGTCGCGGCGGGTTCGATCGAGGCCGACCACGCCGTCGTCGCGTTCCGCCGTCACTTGAAGCGCACCCGGGTCGTGCCCGCGCGCATCACGGAGATCGACTCGGGGGCGAAGGTCGCGACCTTCACGCCGCTCGATGGCGACCCGTGGACCGAGGAGTACGACATCCTCGTCGTGACTGCGGGATCCGTCACCCGCACGTTCCCGATTCCGGGCGTCGCGGACAGCGCGTTCGGGATGAAGAACATCCAGGAGGCCGTTGGCGTCCGCGACCGCCTCATGGGCAACTTCAACCGGGCGTCAAACCTGCACGACTCGCCGCTCAAGCGCCGACTGCTCAATGTCACCGTCGTCGGCGGCGGCTTCGCCGGCGTCGAGACCGTCGCGGAGCTGCGCAGCCTCTCCTCCTACCTCGTGCGCTACTACCCGACGATCTCTTTCGAGGAGACGAGCTTCTACCTCGTCGAGGCGGTCGACCGCATCATGCCCGAGGTCTCGGCGAAGCAGGCGGAGTGGGTCGTCAGCGACCTCGAGAAGCACGGCGTCAACGTGCGGCTCAACACCCAGCTGATGAGCGCGGAGAACGGCGTCATCGAGCTCTCCAACGGCGAGACGTACGAGACGGATCTGCTCGTGTGGACCGCCGGCGTCATGGCGCACCCGACCGCGAAGCACTTCGGCTTGCCGCTTGACGAGCGCGGCCGGGTGCGGTCCTCGGCGACGCTGCAGGTCATGGACGAGTCCGGCGAGATCATCCCGGGCGTCTGGTCGGCCGGCGATGTCGCGGCCGTGCCGGACCTCTCGGGCGACAGCCCGCTCCCGGACGGCACCTGCGTGCCGAACGCGCAGCACGCGGTGCGCCAGGCCAAGCGCATGGCGAAGAACATCGTCGCGGAGCTGCGCGGCGAGACGCCGATCGACTATGTGCACAAGAACATCGGCGCGGTCGCCGGGCTCGGCCCGTGGAATGGCGTCATGAAGTTCGCGGGCATGCCGTTCCACGGCTGGTTCGCGTGGCTCGGCCACCGCGTCTATCACGGCTTCGCGATGCCGACCTTCGAGCGCAAGTTCCGGGTGCTCGGCGACTGGCTCGCCAACTTCTTCCTGCGCCGCGAGATCGCCTCGCTCGCGCTCGGCCGCCCGCGCGCCGCGTTCCAGGAGTACGCCCTGCGGCCGGCGGCCCGGGCCCGCGCCGACGAGCGCGGCCCGTCGGCGCCGCCCGCGGAGAAGCCTGCCGCGAAGCCGCGTGCGCGCAAGACGCCCCCGGCGGTGTGAGCGCGCTCAGCGGCTACGCTGAACCTGCCCCGGTAGCCCAATGGCAGAGGCAGGCGACTTAAACTCGCCCGAGTCTGGGTTCGAGTCCCAGTCGGGGCACCGATCGATCGGTGTGGCCGCCGAGTGGACGCGAGTGGTTCGCTGAGTCCTGCCGAGCGGGCAGGACGCGCCCACTTCCGGGCCCGACCGGGCTCAGGCAGCGATGTGCGCCTGGAGCAGCCACCGCAGCTTCGTCAGGCCGCGCTCGATCTCGATCGCGATGTCCTGGCTGCTGAGGTCGACCTCGTCGAGTCCGTCGACCGCCTTGCGCACGGTCACGAGCGCCGCGTCGAGCTGGGCGACGACCTGCGCGACCGTGGTCTCCCAGTCCTGGAAGCCCGCGGAGAGCGCCGGGAGCGTTTGCTTCGCGGCGACGGTCGCGAGCCGGGCGTCGACCGGGAGGCCGAGCGCGATGATGCGCTCCGCGGCCGAGTCCGAGTAGTCCTGCGCCTGCTCGACGAGCTGGTCGAGGAGCTCGTGCACGCCCTGGAAGCTCGCCCCGCGCACGTGCCAGTGCGCCTGCTTGCCGTCGACGACGAGCGCCTGCAGGTCGATCACGACGGGGGAGAGGAATTGCGCGACCCCAGCGGCCATCTCGGGCGTGCCGGTCTGCGTGCTCGGGGTGTGCTTCGTGCTCGTGGACATTTCGCTTGACTCCTTCGCTCGCCGCGCCGATCGCGCGTCGCACCATCTACGATCGCGCGTTTCGCGTCGCTTCGCAACGAAGCAGAGCCTCGCCTTAGCGGGTTCTGAGGCGGTTCGCAGGCGGACCCCAGCGGGGCCGCGCGACGAGTGGCGAGGCTAGAGCCGGGTCAGATCCGGGAGCACGTGGAGCTCGTCGACGAGTTCGCGCAGCTCGGGCGCGATCTCGATGCGCGTGCTCGCGACCGCGCCGACGCGGACGACGCAATTGCGCTCCGGAGCGTCGGTCTCGGGCAGCCATTCGCCCGCCCAGCCCGAGATCGCGGCGCCGAGCGCGGCACCGGCGACGTCGCCGCGCCGCAGCCAAGTCACGGTCATGCGCGACGGCGCGGTGACCGGGACGATCTCGTCCTCGGGCCCGGCCTCGATGAAGACCTGGCCGTAGGCGCACACGGGCAGCAGGTCCAGGGTGTGCTGCATCGCGAGCAGGTCGTCGTGATCCCCCGCGATGAGCAGCAGGTCCCTGGTGCGGGTCCGGCGGCGCGTGCTCATGGCCTTAAGCATAGGCTTGCCTAACACTTTGCGCGAGTCCGGCGGGCGAATTCACAGCGCACGGTCGGTGCGGCCCGGGCCCGATGTCCGGCCCGCCCCCTAGAATCCAGGCATGGACCTTCTCTGGCTCTGGATTCTCATCGGCGTCGTCGTCGTGCTCGGCCTCGTCGTCGGCATCTTCTACTGGGCGACGTACAACGCGCTGGTCACGCTCAACGTCCGTGTCGACGAGGCGTGGAGTGACATCACGGTGCAGCTCAAGCGCCGTGCCGACCTCATCCCGAACCTCATCGAGACGGTCAAGGGGTACGCGACGCATGAGCGCCAGGTCTTCGAAAACGTGACGGCCGCGCGCGCCGCGACCATCCAGCCCGGCATGACGCCCGGCGAGACGGCGAAGGCCGACGGCATGCTGCAGGGGGCGCTCAAGAGCCTCTTCGCGGTCGCCGAGGCCTACCCGCAGCTGCAGGCGAGCCAGAACTTCCTCCAGCTCCAGGCCGAGCTCGTCGACACCGAGGACAAGATCCAGGCCTCGCGGCGCTTCTACAACGGCGGGGTGCGCGAGCTCAACACCAAGATCAAGGTCTTCCCCAACAACCTCATCGCCCGCAAGCTCGGTTTCGGCGAGCGCGAGTTCTTCGAGGTCGAGGACCCGACGGCCATCGCCGAGCCGCCGCGCGTGCAGTTCTGAGCACGCGGGAGCTGCGAACTAGATCGTGTATTCCGCGGTACGCAAGAACAAGGTCAACACCTTTCTGATCCTGCTGGTCTTCATCGTCATCATCGGAGGCCTCGGCGCACTCGCCGCCTGGATCTACCAGAGCTGGGTCATCGCGGTCGTCGTGGTCGGCGTCGCGGCGCTGTACGCGCTCATCCAGTACTTCGCGGCGAGCGCGGAGGCGCTCGCGATCTCCGGCGCGCGCGAGATCCAGAAGTCGGACAACCCGCGACTGTGGCGCATCGTGGAAAACCTGTCGATCACGACCGGCACCCCCATGCCCCGCGTCTTCATCATCGACGACCCCGCGCCGAACGCGTTCGCGACCGGTCGCGACCCCAAGCACGCCGCCGTCGCGGCGACGACGGGGCTCCTCGACATCATGGACGACAGCGAGCTCGAGGGCGTCATGGCGCACGAGCTCGGGCACGTGCGCAACTACGACATCCGCGTCTCGATGATCGTCTTCGGCCTCGTCGTCGCCGTCGGCATGATCGCGGACCTGCTCGTGCGCATGGCGATCCTCGGCGGCCGCGGCTCGCGCAACAACGGCGGCCCGATCCTGCTCGTCTTCGGGCTCATCGCCATGATCGTCGCCCCGCTCCTGGCCGCGATGGTCCAGGCCGCGATCTCGCGCCAGCGCGAGTACCTCGCCGACGCGACGGGCGCGCTGACGACCCGCTACCCCGAGGGGCTCGCCCGCGCACTGGAGAAGCTCGAGACGTACAGTCGCCCGATGGCGAGGCAGAACACCTCGATGGCGCACATGTGGATCTCCAACCCAAACAAGCCCGGCTTCATGGCGCGCCTCTTCTCCACGCACCCCCCGATCCAGGACCGCATCGAGCGCCTGCGCAAGATCGGCGGCGGCTTCTAGTCGCACCGATCAGGACACCCGCAGCACCGTCTTCCCCGTGCCGTGGCCGCGGGACAGGTGCCGGATCGCCGCCGCGGCCTCCTCGAGCAGGAAGACCCGATCGAGGTGCGGGCGGACCGCGCCTGAGGCGACATAATCGGACATCGCGTCGAGGTCGGCCCGCGTCTCGACGGAGACGACGCCGACGAGCCGCTGCCGGGAGAACGTGGCGGCGAACGGCGCCGCGAGCATCCGGCTCAGCCCGCCAAGGGGGCCGACCTCCGCGCCGACGATCGCGAGCGCGCCCCGAGGCGTCAATGCCGCGCGCAGGCTCGCGAGCGAACGCGCCCCGCCCGTGTCCAGGATCGCGTCATACGGACCCGCCGTAAGCGGATCCTCGGCGCGGTAGTCGATCGCGAGATCGGCGCCGAGCGCCCGCACGAGCCCGAGCTTCGGCCCGCTGCTCGCACCCGTCACGCGCGCCCCCATCGCCTTCGCGAGCTGCACGGCGAACAAGCCGACGCCGCCGGCCGCACCGAGGATGAGCACGTGATCGCCCGGCGCGACGCGCAGCGCATCCCGCAGCGACTGCAGGGCGGTGGGTCCCGAGATCGGGATCGCTGCCGCCTCCTCGAAACTCAAGCTCGCGGGCTTGGGCGCGATCTTGCCGACCCGGGCGACGGCGTTCTGCGCGAACGAGCCCATGAGCGTGCCGTAGACCTCGTCGCCCGGCGAGAACTCGCCGACCCCCTCGCCCGGCTCGACGACGACGCCGGCGAAGGCGGATCCGGGGACGGGCCAGCGCGGCCGTCGCAGGCCCGCCGCGAGCCGCACCATGCGGGGTCGTCCGGCCATGAGGTGCCACACGCCCGGGTCGACTCCCGCCGCGCGGATCTCGACGAGGACCTCGCCGCCGCGCGGGCGCGGCACCGGGATGTCGCTCAGCCGCAGCACGTCGGTCTCGCCGTAGCGGTCCTGCGTGATCGCCCTCACGATGCCGCCTCCGGGAACTGGAAGACGTCCTCGAGGCCCGCGCCGAGCGCGTGCGCGATCCGGAACGCGGTCTCCAGTGACGGTGAGTACTTCCCCTGCTCGATCGCGATGAGGGTCTGGCGCGTCACGCCCACCCGATCGGCGAGCTCCGCCTGCGTCATCTCGCCGGCCTCGAAGCGCAGTCGACGGATCGCGTTCGTGACGAGTGTCGGCTTCACCATGCGTCGTTGAATCCCTTCCGGTAGGCGATCCCCTTGGCGATCGAGCTGAGGGCGGCGGACAGGAAGAAGCCGAGGAAGATCGCGTTGGCGATCCAGAACGCCGGCTGCTCGAGCATCGCGAGTGCGAGCCCCGCGAGCGCGCCGATGACGACGAAGGCCTGTCCAGTGCGGTCGGAGAAGCGGCTGATCTGCCGATCGCGCTCGTCGCGCTTGTTGCTGTCGAGGTCGGTGAACACGCGGAAGACGGCGTGCAGGACGATGGAGGCCGCGATCGAGCCGACGATCGTCCAGATCATCGGCCAGGCGAACGGGATCTCCGGCAGCGGCCGGCCGTCGGCGCCCGCGAAGAGGAGGATCAGGTACGCGGGGTAGCCGAGGACGGCGAGCGCGAGCATGATCCATGCGCTGCGCTCCTCGGGGGCGGACTGGAACGCCATGATGAGCCCTTCGGGATGTCAAGAATGTTGGACACCCCGAAGGTAAAAGATTCGCGACGCGATGTCAAGAATCATTTACACGCCGCTCGAGGAGCGCGATGACCTCGAGGTGCTCCGTCTGCGGGAACATGTCGAAGAGTCGCGCCCGCGCCGGCCGCAGCGACGGCATCCGCGCGAGATCGGTCGCGAGCGAATCCGGGTTGCAGCTCGAATACACCACCCGCCCCACTCCCGAGCGCTCGAGCCAGCCCGAAAGCTCGGGGCCGAGCCCCCGCCGCGGCGGGTTCACGACGACGAGCTCCGGCACGCGGTCCTGCTCCATCGCCCACGTCGTCGCGTCCGCCGCGACGAACGCCGTATCGGCGAGCCCCGCCGCGCGGGCCGTGCGCGTCGCCGCCTCGATCGCCTCCGCACTCGACTCGACGCCGAGGACGCGTCGGCCGGGTCCCGAGAGCGCGAGCGCGAAGCCGCCGACCCCGCAGTACAGATCCCACACCTCGCGGGCGTCGCCGGCCCAGGCGCGAGCCTGCTCGTAGAGTCCGGCCGCGACGGGGGTGTTCGTCTGGAAGAAGGCGCGCGGCGGCAGCCGCAGCTCGAAGCCGGCGATCGGGATCCGCAGCTCCGCCGCGTCCGTCAGCACGACCTCCTCGTCGCCCTCCAGCAGCGCCGCGTGCGCCGGCAGCAGATTGGCGGTCACGACCCGCAGGCCCGGCAGCTCCGCCAGCAGCGTCGGCAAGTGCTTTCGGATGCGGGGGAGCGACTCGCTCGAACGCAGCACGAAGCGCGCCATGAGCTCGCCGCTCGGCGACGTCGTGAGGAGCACGTGCTTGAGCTCCCCGCGGCGCGCGCCGACGTCGTAGGGCGTGAGGCGGGCGAGGGTGATGAAGCGGGAGAACGCCGGCAGCGCGGCCGTGAGCGCCGGGTCGAGGATCCCGCAGGCGCGCAGGTCGACCCCGCGCTGCTCGGCGTCGAGGATGCCGAGCGTCGGCGCCTCGGTCGTGCCGCCGACGACCATCTTCGCCTTGTTGCGGAAGGCGGCCTCGGGGCCGGCGAACGGCGGCGACCACGTCGCGTGCGCCCCGACGGCCGTCCGTGCGCGCTGCTCCTTGTCGGCGAGCTGCCGGGGTCGAGGCGTCTCGATGAGTGCGCACGAGCGGCACTCGGCTCGCTCCCAGTAGCCGCACCTCACGGTGCCACCCCGAGACCGAGGGTGCGGTGCGCCGCCGAGATCTGCGCGATCTGCTCCGCGGGCACACCGGCGGCCTCGGCGAACTCGGGCCAGCGCTCGACGGCGTCGCGCACCCGCCCGAGCTCGCGCTTCGCATACGGGATGCCGAAGCGGTCGGCGAGGCCGAGCATCCGGTCGCGGTCGATGAGCCGGAACTCGCCGTCGACCCCGAGGCAGTGCTGGCCGAGGTAGGGATGGCCGGCGAGGTTCGCGTAGGTCACGTCGTAGGCGGGGGCGAGCGACCAGCGGCCGTCGGCGTCCATGAGGAAGGCGTGGTTCTTGGTGTGGTCGTCGTGGTTGACGGCCATGACGTTGAAGACCATGCGGCGGTAGGCCTCCACGAGCGCGGCCTCCCCGAGCTCCAGATCGATGACGGTCTGGAAGAGCTGCGCGTAGTCGTGGACGCCGACGAGGTCGTTGTCGAGCGCGCGCATCCCGCACAGCGTGGTCATGTGCACCCGCTCGCCCGGTGCGGGCCGGTCGAAGCGCCGCGTCATGAAGTGCGCGCGACCGCCCTCGGGCAGCAGGCGCGTCTCCCTCATATCGATCCCGGCCGCCCGCGCCATGAGCGAGTATGCGTACTCGACCCGCGTGTACTGCTGCGCCTCCGCGAGGGTGCCCGCGTCGGTCGCGCCGTCGAACTTGAGCAGCCACGCGGACTCGCCGGCGCGCGGCGGGAAGACGCCGGAGTGGAAGACGCCCGTCGCGTCGACGAGGTTGAGCACGGCCTTGGGGCGCGCGCCGCCGGCGGAGGTGCCGACCTGGAGGAGCGTCTGGAGCGCGGAGGTCGTCTCGGCGTCGTCGCCCTCGATCCGCCCTTCGACCGCGGCTCGGGCGGCGACGGTGAGCGCCGCGAGGTCGATGATCGTCGGCGGCTGCGCGCCCGGCCCGTTCGCCGGCTCGAACTCGAGCGCGCCCATGGCGCGTCCGTCGACGTAGGCGAGTCGGTCGAGCGGCGTGATCTCCCCGGCGGTGACCCCTTGGCGCTGCATCCAGGCGTCGATGAGCGCGTTGCCGAAGCGGTCCGGCAGCGAGTCGGCGATCGTGGGCGGGAGCGTGAAGAACGTCTCCGGGCGCAGCCCGCGGAACTCGTAGACGCGCGGCCCCGCGGTCCGCGGCATGAGGAAGGGCGCGAGCTCGATCCCGGTGCGCAGCCAGTCCGGGTCGTACTGGAACGCCGTGACGCCGGTGCCGGGGACGACCGCGCCGACGGTGCGGCCCGCGTAGCGGACTTCGATGACGCGGGTGTGCTCGAAGGCCACGGGTCAGCCCGACCGTCCCACGCGCGGCGCGCGGGTCGCCGTGCGTTCGGCGCGGCGTTCGGCGGCGAGCTGCTCGATCGGCGAGGGGCCGATCCGGGGCGTGATCGCGTCGACCGCGTCGATCCGATCGAGCGCACGCAGCACGCGGATGAGCGTCGTCAGTCGCGAGCCCTGCCCGCCCTCGAGCTGCTGGATCGCAGAACGCGACAGACTCGCCCGGTCGGCGAGCGCGTCCTGGGTGAGTCCGGCGTCGATGCGCCACTGGCGCACCGCGAGACCGATGCGTGCCTCCGTCTCGTCAATCACGCTTGCAAAATCACTCATTAACCAAGAATATCCGACTAATGATTGGATTTGCAAGCCTCCTTGAGCGCGCTTGCGAGCGTACCGCGCGACCCCACATCGACCGCGTCAAGACCCTGCCAGCGCGCGGCCGCCTCCACCAGGCGCGCGATCCGCTGCGGGTCGGCGGCCCTCGCCGCCGCCTCGCCCTCCTCGTGCCACGCCGATTGGACGCGCAGCACCCCGGCCTTGCGGTCCGACTTCAGGTCGATCCGGCCCACCAAGCGCTCATCGAGCAGGATCGGCAGCGAGTAATAGCCGTAGACGCGCTTCGGCGCCGGCGTATAGATCTCGATCCGATAGTGGAAGCCGAACTGGCGCTGCGCCCGGGCCCGATCCCACACCACCGGGTCGAACGGACTCAGCAGCGCCGCCGCCCGCAACCGCGACGGGCGCTTCGCATCGCGGTGCAGCCACGCGGGCTGGCGCCAGCCCTCCACCCGCACCCGCACGAGATCGCCCGCCTCGACGAGCTCTGCGACCGCCGCGCGGGTGTCGTCCGAGCGCAAGCGGTAGTAGTCCGCGAAGTCGCCCACGGTCCCCACCCCGAGCGCCACCGCGGAGCGCCGCACCAGCTCCCGGATCGCGTCGGCACGGGGCGCCTCCGCGCCGATCACCGAGTCGGGGAGCACCTGCTCCGGGAGTGCGTATCGGCGCTCGAATCGCGTCCTGCCGGCCGAGACGACGTCGCCGCGGCGGAACAGGATCTCGAGCCCCCGCTTGACCGCCGACCAGCCCCACCAGGGCCCGTGCCGACGGTTCTCCTCGTGCTCGATCTCGCTCGCCGCGAGCGGGCCCTCCGCGCGCAGCACCGCGAGCAGTTCGTGCAGCAGTGCCCCGTGGTCGCCCGCGAAGTCGGGGAACCACGGGTCCCGCGCCCGGTACTCGGCCTTGCGCCACGACCACAACGGCAGGTCCTCCACGGGGAAGAGCGCCGCCTCATGGGCCCACCACTCGGTCCAGCGGGAGGGATCCGCGAAGGTCACGCGATCCAGCTGCGCCTTGTCGTAGCCGCCGAGCCTCGCGTGCAGCGGCAGGTAGTGGCTCCGCTCGAAGACGTTGACGGAGTCGAGCTGCAGGAGCCCCAGCCGGCGCGCGGTCGACTCCAGCCGACCGCGGCCGACCGTCGGCGGCGGCGCGGAGCCGAACCCCTGTGCCGCGAGCAGCACGCGCCGCGCCTGTCTGGGCGTGAGTCGCTCGACCTCGCGCTCATCCACCCCGTCAACCTAGCCCCGCCCACCGACACGCGGTTCTCACGTGCGCGGCGGCGTATGCGGGCGCGTTGCACGCACAACCCCGCCCACATCCGGAAAAGGTATCGTCGTGGCGTGAGCGACGACGCGCGGGTGCCGCAGGGACTGCGCACGGCCGGTGCGTGGTCGTGGCGGCTCCTGCTCATCGCGGCCGTCGCCGCCGTCGTGATCTGGCTCGTCATCCAGTTCAAGCTCATCGTCATCCCGCTGCTCATCTCGATCCTGCTCGCGGCGCTCCTCGTGCCGTTCTCGAGCTTCCTGCAGCGACACCGCTGGCCCAGGTGGCTCGCGATCACCGCGAGCATGCTCGGCGCCCTCGCCCTCGTCGGCGGGCTCGTCACGCTCGTCGTCTTCCAGATCCGCGGCGGTTGGAGCGAGCTCGTCACCGCGACGCTGCGCGCCGTCGACGACATCGGCGGCTGGCTCGCGGGGCCCCCGTTCAACCTCGAGCTGGACGACCTGCGACAGACGATCCTCGACTGGTGGGCCGAGTTCAGTCACGACACGAGCACCATCTGGTCGGGCGCGCTCAGCGTTGGCACGACGACCGGCCACGTGCTCGCGGGGCTCCTGCTGACCCTGTTCGCGACGCTCTTCCTCCTCATCGACGGACCGCGGATCTGGCGCTGGTTCCTCGCGCTGTTCCCGAGCCGCGCGCGCGAGCGCACCGACCTCGCCGCCCGGGCCGGGTGGACGACGCTGACCTCCTTCGCGCGCATCCAGATCTTCGTCGCCGCCGTCGACGCCGTCGGCATCGCCCTCGGCGCGTGGATCCTCGGACTCTTCTACGGCGGCTTCCCGCTCGTCATCCCCATCGCCGTCGTCGTGTTCCTCGCGAGCTTCATCCCCATCGTCGGGGCGCTCTTCTCCGGCGCGCTCGCCGTCTTCGTCGCCCTCGTCTACCTCGGGCCCATCCCCGCCGTCATCATGCTCGCCATCGTGCTGCTCGTGCAGCAGATCGAAGGCCACGTGCTGCAGCCGCTCGTCATGGGCACGGCCGTCAAGGTCCACCCGCTCGCCGTCGTCTTCGCCGTCGCCGCCGGCACGCTCATCGGCGGCATCCCCGGCGCCCTGTTCGCGGTGCCGCTCGTCGCCGTCGTGAACGCGATGGTCCGCAGCCTCGTCGACCGGCCGCAGCAAGCACCCATCGCGCAGGAGGAAGATGGTTCCGGTGACACAGTAGAGGGAGGCGCCGCATGACCCTTCGACAGGCCGAGGACGACGCCGGCACCGCGCTCTCGACGTCGTTCACCGCGCCCACGCTCGACGAGGTCGACGCGGCCGCGGCTCGCGTCGCCGAGGTCGTGGTGCGCACCCCGATGCAGACGTCGCGCTCGCTCGCGGAGATCCTCGGCAGCCCCGTCTACCTCAAGTGCGAGAACCTCCAGCGCACGGGCTCCTACAAGATCCGCGGCGCCTACAACCGGCTCTCGCGCCTCAGCCCCGAGGAGCAGGCGCGCGGCGTCGTCGCGGCGTCGGCCGGCAATCACGCGCAGGGCGTCGCGTTCGCGGCGCGCGAGCTCGGCATCCGGGCGACGATCTTCATGCCCGTCGGCGTCGCGCTGCCCAAGCTGCTCGCGACGCGCGGCTACGGCGCGGATGTCCAGCTCGTCGGCGACATCTTCGACGAGACCAATGACGCGGCGATCGCGTTCGCCGAGACGACCGGCGCCGTCTTCATCCCGCCGTTCGACCACCCCGACATCGTCACCGGGCAGGCGACGCTCGGCATCGAGATCTGGGACGAGGCCTCGGCGCCCGACACCGTCATCGTCCCGATCGGCGGCGGCGGACTCGCGGCCGGTGTCGCCTCGGCCGTCAAGCAACGCGCCGCCAAGGAGGGCCGCAGTGTGCGCGTCATCGGGGTTCAGGCGGCCAACGCCGCCGGCTTCCTGCCCTCACTGAGCGAGGGCGAGGTCGTCACCGCCTCCATCCACCCGACGATCGCCGACGGCATCGCGGTCGCGCGCCCCGGCGAGCTGACCTTCGCCGTCATCCGCGACTACGTCGACGAGGTCGTCACCGTCACCGACGACGAGATCGCGCGGGCGCTCGTCGTGCTCCTCGAGCGCGCGAAGCTCGTCGTCGAGCCCGCGGGCGCCGTCGGTCCCGCCGCCGTCATCGCCGGGAAGGTCACCGGCACCGGCCGCACCGCGATCGTGCTCTCCGGGGGCAACATCGATCCGCTGCTCATGGAGCGCGTCATCGGTCGCGGACTCACCGCCTCCGCCCGATACCTCAAGGTCGTCATCCCGCTGCCGGACCGTCCCGGTCAGCTCGCCCGCATCTCTGAGCTCATCGCGGCTGCGAGCGCCAACGTCGTCGAGGTCCGCTACTCGCGGCAAAACCTCGAGCTCGGCATCGGCGAGGTCGAGATCGAGATCCACATGGAGACCCGCGGGCCCGAGCATCAGGACCACGTCCTGCAGCGACTGCGCTCCGCCGGCTACCAGCCGCGCGTCACCGCCTGAGCCGGATCAGTCCTCCGTGTCGCGACGATTCGCCTCGAGCTCCGCGGCGATCCGCTCCTGCGCCTCGCCCCGGTATCGCACCCGGCGGATGCGGCGCACCATGTCGAAGATGAGCAGGATCACGACGATCGCGAAGACCGCTGTGATCGCGAAGCCGATCCACCCGGGGGTCACTTCGTCGGCGCTGATCGGAGTCGGGTTCACGGTGACTCAGCCTACGCTGGAAGCCTCATGACGACTGAACCGGCGCTGGGCGGCGCCGACCTCGACGCCCGCTACGGCCGCCGACCCGCGCGCCGCCGCCGAAACGGCATCGTGATCGCCGGCGCCGTGCTCGGTGTGCTCGCGCTCGTCTGGCTCGTGTGGGCGCAGCCGTGGTCGACGCAGATGTTCTGGAAGTCCACCGGGTACCGCATCATCGACGGCGGCTCGATCGCGGTGACCTGGAGCGTGACGCTCGGCGACGGCGAGGCGGCGCAGTGCGCGGTCGCCGCGCAGAACGTCGCGCGCGCGATCGTCGGCTGGAAGGTCGTCGATGTCGTCGGCACCGATCAGCCGACGCGCCAGCACAGCGCCGAGATCCGCACGACGGAGCCGCCCGACACCGGTTTGGTGTACCGCTGCTGGCTCACGTAGCATGGTCCGAATATGCGAGCCCGCCGGTTCCGGCGGGTTTCCTGCTTATTCGGGCCTTTTCCAAGGAGGGAATGCGCATGAATCAGAACGTGACCTGGCTGACCCAGGAGGCGTACGACCGGCTCGCGGCCGAGCTCGAGCAGCTCACCGGTGAGGGGCGCATCGAGATCGCGAAGCGCATTGAGGCGGCACGCGAAGAGGGCGACCTCAAGGAGAACGGCGGCTACCACGCGGCGAAGGAGGAGCAGGGCAAGATCGAGGCCCGCATCCGTTCGCTCACCGAGCTGCTGCGCGGGGCGGTCGTCGGCACCCCGCCGGACGACGGCGTCGTCGAGGCCGGCATGGTCGTGACCGCGAAGATCCAGGGCGACGAGAGCGTCTTCCTGGTCGGCTCGCGCGAGATCGGGGGCGACTCCGACCTCGACGTGTACAGCGAGGGCAGCCCCCTCGGGCGCGCGATCCTCGGTCTCAAGCCGGGCGACGTCACGTCGTACACCGCGCCGAACGGCAAGTCGATCTCGGTCGAGATCGTCGACGCCAAGCCGTACTCGGGCTGAGCGCCGCCGCAATCGCGTTCTGTCACGGTGTTTGCCGCGCTGCATGCCGTGCAAACACGGTGCACCAGCGCAGACACCCTGTCGCAACGAGTTCGAGCCGTCAGGGGAAGACCGGGGGCCACACCGCGACGAGGAAGACCGCCGTCCAGTGGCACAGGAACGCGAGCAGCGTGCACGCGTGGAAGATCTCGTGGAAGCCGAAATGGTTCGGCCACGGGTTCGGCCGCTTGAGCGCGTAGACGAGCGCGCCGAGCGTGTAGAAGCCGCCGCCGACGAAGACGAGCACCATCGACGCCGCCGCGGAGGCGAAGAGGTCGCCGACGTACATGAGCGCCGCCCAGCCGAGCAGCAGATACAGCGGCACGTAGAGCCAGCGCGGCGCGCGGATCCAGAAGATGCGGAACGCGATGCCGGCGATCGCCCCGCCCCACACCAGCGAGATGAGGATGACCGACTGCGGGAAGGGGAGTGCGAGCGTCGCGATCGGCGTGTAGGTGCCGGCGATGAGCAGGAAGATGTTCGCGTGGTCGAGGCGCTTGAGCGCGAGCTTGACCCGTGGCGACCAGTTGAAGCGGTGGTAGAGCGCCGAGCCGCCGAAGAGCATGAGCGAGGCGGCGAAGAAGACCGCCGACATGAGCTTCGCGAACCAGCCGTCCGCGAGTGCGACGAGCACGACGCCGAGCGCGATCGCGACGGGGATCGTGGCCGCATGGATCCAGCCGCGCCATGAGGGCTTGATCTCGGCGGGCGGCGCCGGGGGTGCCTCTTGGATGACCGTCACGCACAGAGAATAGGCGCAGCGGCTGGGAGTACCGTAGGCACGTGGATCGACGAAGCGGTGGCCTGCTCTACCGCCTCTACCAGCGTCGGCTCCGCAAGCGGCTCGACGCGAAGCGCCTGCCCCGCCACGTCGCGATGATCATCGACGGCAACCGGCGCTGGGCGCGCCAGCGCGGCCTGGACTCCACCGACCACGGCTACCGCGCGGGCGCCGACGTGTACCGCGACTTCCTCGTGTGGTGCGACGACCTGGGGGTGCGTCACGTCACGCTCTACCTGCTGTCGAGCGACAACGTCGTCAAGCGCCCCGCCGAGGAGCTCGAGGGGCTCATCGCGATCATCGGCGAGCTCGCCGACGAGCTCTCGCGGTTCCGTGACTGGCGTCTCCAGCACGTCGGCTCGGCGGAGGGGCTCCCGGATCCGCTCGTCGCGCAGCTCGCCGCCGCCGAGCAGCGCACCGCGGCGAAGACCGGCATGCACGTCAACCTCGCGGTCGGCTACGGCGGCCGGCGCGAGATCGTCGACGCGATCCGCACGATCGTGCGCGAGCACGGCCGCGACGGCGGCACGCTGGAGGACCTCGCGGAGGACCTCACGCCGGAGAAGATCGGCGAGCACCTGTACACGGGCGGCCAGCCCGACCCCGATCTCGTCATCCGCACGTCGGGGGAGCTGCGGCTGTCCGACTTCATGCTCTGGCAGTCGGCGCACTCCGAGTTCTACTTCGTCGAGGCCCTGGGCCCCGACTTCCGGGAGGTCGACTTCCTGCGCGCGCTGCGGGCGTATGCAGAACGCGATCGCCGGCTGGGTCGCTGAACCCGGCGTTCTCGCGTCGGATGCTCGTGCACCCGGCCTGATGTGGGCGCAAATGGCTGTATCGCCCGCCCGCCGGCGACCCTTTGCGCCCACTACGGCGAGTGGCGAGAGAACTGTGGGGAGCAGGCCGAGTGAACACCCGCTGCCCCGGTGTGTCGATCCGCGCGACACGCGCGGGGCGGGCCTAGCGTCATGCTTGTCGGGCGAGTCGCACTGACCGCCCGGGAACGGGAGTGAGCGTGACCGACACCCGCCAGACCAAGTCCGCGGCGACGAAGGCGGCTGGGGGTGGGAAGGGCACGCGCCAGCTGACGTACGTGCTCGACACCTCCGTGCTGCTGAGCGATCCGCGGGCGATCTTCCGATTCGCGGAGCACGACGTCGTCATCCCCGTGGTCGTCATCGGCGAGCTCGAGAAGAAGCGGCACGATCCCGAGCTCGGCTACTTCGCCCGGCAGGCGCTGCGTCACCTCGACGACCTGCGGATGCGCCACGAGCGCCTCGACTTCCCGATCGCGGTGGGCGACGGCGGCAGCCTGCGCGTCGAGCTCAACCACTCGAACCAGGCGGTGCTGCCGTCCGGCCTCCAGCTCGGGGACAACGACTCCCGCATCCTCGCCGTCGCGATGAACCTCGCGGGCGACGGCCTCGACGTCACGGTCGTCTCCAAGGACCTCCCCATGCGCGTCAAGGCCGCCTCGATCGGCCTGAGTGCGGAGGAGTACCGCGCGGAGCAGACGCCGGACAGCGGCTGGACCGGGCAGGCCGAGATCACGCTCGGCAGCGACGCGATGGCGCGGCTCTACGACGAGGAGACGCTCGCGTCGGACCTCGTCGCCGAGCTGCCGGTGAACACGGGCCTCGTCATCCACTCCGACCGCGGCTCCGCGCTCGGTCGCGTGTCGGGACACAACGCGATCCGCCTGGTCCGCGGGGACCGCGACGTCTTCGGCCTCCACGGCCGCAGCGCCGAGCAGCGCCTCGCGATCGACCTGCTCCTGGACCCCGAGGTCGGCATCGTGTCGCTCGGCGGTCGGGCGGGTACCGGCAAGTCGGCGCTCGCGCTGTGCGCGGGCCTCGAGGCGGTGCTCGAGAAGCAGCAGCACCGCAAGATCATGGTGTTCCGGCCGCTGTATGCAGTGGGCGGGCAGGAGCTCGGCTACCTCCCGGGCGATGCGGCGGAGAAGATGAACCCGTGGGCGCAGGCGGTCTTCGACACGCTCGGCTCGGTCGTGTCGCAGAACGTGCTCGACGAGGTCATCGATCGCGGCATCCTCGAGGTGCTGCCGCTCACGCACATCCGCGGGCGCTCGCTGCATGACGCCTTCGTGATCGTCGACGAGGCGCAGAGCCTCGAGCGCAACGTGCTACTGACGGTGCTGAGCCGCATCGGCCAGAACTCGCGCGTCGTCCTCACGCACGACGTCGCGCAGCGCGACAACCTGCGGGTCGGCCGCCACGACGGGGTCGCGAGCGTCATCGAGACGCTCAAGGGCTCGCCCCTCTTCGCGCACATGACGCTGACGCGCTCGGAGCGCTCGGCGATCGCGGCGCTCGTGACGGATCTCCTGGAGGGCAACGAGCTCGCCTGACCGTCGCCGTCTTCAGGTGTGCGCCCTGCACACCTGAAAGGCGGGGTCGGAGAGGGTCGATAGTCTCGTGGGGTGACGACCTGGATCCTCGGCGGGGCCGCGGCGATCCTCGGTGCGGTACTCCTGTGGGGGCTCGTGTCCCCGCGCTCGCAGTGGCGCGTGCTCGTCGGCTGGTCGGCGCGCGACCCCGACCGCACGGAGCCGGGCGACGGCGTCCACGGCGTCACCCGGATCCTGTGCCTGATCGGGCTGCTCGGTCTCGCGGCGTTCGCAGCGATCCAGATCTGGTCCGCCGTCGCGCACCAGCCGCGCGCGGCCCCGCCCCGCACCCCGATCGAGGAGATGTGGGGGACGCCCGTCCCGCAGCTCGTCGACCGCGTCGTCACGCCCGCCGCCGGGCCGCCCGCCGAGTTCGTCTCTGGGCCGATCGCGGGCTACCAGGAGCTCGAGCGCGGCTGGGCGCCCGACTATCTCGTCAACGTGCCGCGCTGGTCGTTCCTCGCCGAGCCGACGCCGGGCGGGCTCATCGGCAGCTACGCCGGCGACGGCTTCACGGCGTACGGCATCTCGGACGTGCTCGTCGCCGCGCAGGGCCCGCTCCACTGCATCCCCCGCGTCGCGGCGGTCGAGGAGAGCGAGGCGGTCATCACGATCGGCGTCTACTGGGGGCTGCCGGGCGGCGCCGAACAGGACAGCCTGACGGGATGCGCGGAGCCGGGTGAGCTGCTCCAGACGGTGCTCCTGCCGATCCAGCTGGCCGGACCGGTCGACGGGCGCAACGTCGTCACGTTCGACGGCGACGCGGTCGCGCCGGTCCGCGTGCTCGGCTGAGGATGTCGGAGGCACGGCGTAGCGTCGACGTGTGATGGAGCTCTCCGGGGACGAGGCCCGACGTCTGCGAGCGCGGGCCCACCTGCTCGGGGGCTCATCGCTCGAGCCGGCCGCGGTCGTCGCGCGGGCGGGCGCGATGCAGGGTCAGGATCAGCACGCGGTGCTCCAGGCGATCGCGCTGCGCTCGGCTCCCGGCACCGACGCGGACCAGGTGCGGGCGGCCTTCGACTCGGGGGCCATCGTGCGCGGCTGGCCGATGCGCGGCACGCTCTTCGCGATCACGCCCGAGGACCTCGCGGGCTTCACGCGGGTCACCGGGCCGCGGCTCGGCGCGACGCTGCGCACCCGCCGGGCGTATGTCGGCATCACCGAAGCGGACTTCGAACGGGCGCGCGAGGTCGCCGTCGAGGCGCTCGCGACCGGCGGTCGCACGCGCGAGGAGCTCGCGGCGCGCTGGGCCGACGCCGGCGTGCCGCAGGGCGCCGGGATCAACTACCACCTCGTCTCGACGCTCGCGATCTCGGGCGTCCTGCACCTGGGGCGGTTCGAGGGCCGGCAGCAGCTCGTCGAGCGCGCTCAGGAGTCGGTCGAGGAGGAGTCGGCATTCCTCGTCCGGATGGCGACGGCGTTCTACGGGGCGCGTGGACCCGCGACGATCGACGACTTCGCGTGGTGGACGAAGCTGCCGAAGTCGCTGCTGCGTCCCGCGGTGGAGGCCGTCGCGGGGCTCGAGACGGTGTCGGTCGAGGGGCGCGAGATGCGCTATCTCGACGACGGGGTCCGCGGCGAGCCGATGCCGCGCGAGCTCGTCGTGCCGTCGTTCGACGAGTGGATCCTGGGGTATCAGGACCGGTCGCTCGTCGCGACGCCCGAAGTCATGCGGGACGTCGCGACGAGCAACGGGATATTCCGGGCCGCCCGACTGGTCGACGGGGTCGTCGTGGGTCGGGCGTAGGGGGTCTCGATGCGGCAGGCTACGAGGGGTGCGTCATCGAGAGGACGTCGAGCTTCTCGTCGAGCTGCTCGATCGTCAGCTCGCCGCGCTCGACGAAGCCGAGGTCGATGACGGCCTCGCGGATCGTGAGCCCCTTCGCGACCGCGTGCTTCGCGATCTTCGCCGCCGCCTCGTAGCCGATGAGCTTGTTGAGCGGCGTGACGATCGAGGGCGAGGCCTCCGCGAGGAACTTCGCGCGCTCGACGTTCGCGACGAGGCCCTTGATCGTCTTGTCCGCGAGCACGACCGAGGAGGCCGCGAGCAGGCGGATCGACTCGAGCAGCGCATTGCCCATGACGGGGATCCCGACGTTGAGCTCGAAGGAGCCCGAGGCGCCGGCCCAGGCGATCGTCGCGTCGTTGCCGATGACGCGCGCGCACACCATGAGCACCGCCTCGGGGACGACCGGGTTGACCTTGCCGGGCATGATCGAGGAGCCGGGCTGCAGGTCGGGGATGTGCAGCTCGCCGAGCCCCGTGTTGGGGCCGGAGCCCATCCAGCGCAGGTCGTTGTTGATCTTCGTCAGGCTCACGGCGATGACGCGCAGCGCGCCCGACGCGTCGACGAGTCCGTCCCGGGCGCCCTGCGCCTCGAAGTGGTCGAGCGCCTCCGTGATCGGCAGGCCCGACTCGGCGACGAGCTCCGCGATGACCTCCTGCGGGAAGCCGAGCGGCGTGTTGATCCCGGTGCCGGTCGCGGTGCCGCCGAGCGGGACCTCGGCGAGGCGGGGGAGCGCCGACTCGACGCGCTCGATGCCGAGGCGGATCTGGCGCGCGTAGCCGGCGAACTCCTGGCCGAGCGTCACGGGGGTGGCGTCCATGAGGTGCGTGCGGCCGGACTTGACGACCGTCTTCCACTCCTCGGCCTTCTCCTCGAGCGACGTCGCGAGGTGGTCGAGTGCGGGGACCAGCTCGCGGATGACGGCGCCGGTCGCGGCGACGTGGACGGACGTCGGGAAGACGTCGTTGGAGGACTGCGAGGCATTGACGTGGTCGTTGGGGTGGACCGTCTTGCCGAGGGCGGCGGTCGCGATCGTGCCGAGCACTTCGTTCATGTTCATGTTCGACGAGGTGCCCGAGCCGGTCTGGTACTGGTCGATCGGGAACTGGTCGAGGTGCGCGCCGCCGATGATCTCGTCGGCGGCCGCGACGATCGCGTCGGCGATGTCCTGCGGGATGATGCCGCGGCGGCCGTTGACGATCGCGGCGGCGCGCTTGATCTGCGCGAGCGCGACGATCTGCGCGGGCTCGAGCCCATCGCCCGAGATCGGGAAGTTCTCAACGGCGCGCTGCGTCTGCGCCTGGTAGAGCGCGTCCGCGGGCACGAAGACGTCGCCCATCGTGTCGTGGTCCTTGCGGTACTGCTTGCCGTCGATCGTCACGATTTCGGCCACGGGGCTTTCCTTTCTTGACGAGGTCGGCACGTGCTGCGCGCTCGACCCGCGTTGGTTGTCTGCTCAGACGAGGCCCACGATGACATCGGGCTCGACGCGTCCGGCGGCCAGGCGATAGTTCGCGCCGACCACCGCCAGCCTACCGTCGGCGATCGCCTCCGAGACGACCGTGGAGGACTCGATGAGCTCCTTGATGGTGTCGCGCAGGTGCTCGCGCCCCACCTCCTGCGAGTCGAGGTCGTGGGTCGTCGTCGAGCCGTTCCTGGAGCGAACGCGATGGACGGCCGGGAGGATGGTGCGCACGATCCGCGCGATGTGGATGGGCAGGGGCGCGGCCTCGGGGTCGGTCTGGCGCATCGCGGCGGCGACGGCGCCGCATTCGTCGTGGCCGAGCACGAGGATGAGCGGCACCTTGAGGATCGCGACGGCGTAGTCGATCGAGCCGATGACGGACTCGGAGATCACCTGACCGGCGTTGCGCACCACGAAGAGGTCGCCGAGGCCGCGGTCGAAGATGAGCTCGGCCGCGAGGCGCGAGTCGCTGCAGCCGAAGAGCGTCGCGATGGGCGCCTGGCCCTGCGCGATCTCCGAGCGGTAGGCGGCGTCCTGGTGCGGGTGCTGCACCTGACCCGAGACGAATCGCTCGTTGCCGGCCTGGAGCTCCGCCCATGCCTCGGCCGGCGTCATCACCGGGCGACCTCCGCGCCGATCGAGGTGGCGACGAGCGAGAAGTCGGCGTCGCTCGCGCTGCCGTGCAGCAGGACGAGCGAGCTCGGGAGCTCGGTGGCGAGGTTGAACGCGTAGTTGCCGGTGGGGTCGACCGCGCGGCGGTCGTATTGCGTCCACTCCAGGCCCTCGACGCGGACCGTACCGGTCGGCTCGACGACCTTGTCCGGCAGCACCAGGGCCGTGCCGGGCTCCTGCGCGAGCAGCTGTGTGAGACCGACGTAGCCCTCGCTCGGCGAGAGGAAGCCGATCTCCCAGAGGACGACGCCGTCCTGCTCGCTCACGCGGGCGTAATTCGCGCTCCAGCCGTCGGGCAGCTGGGGATCGAGGATCTCCGGTCCGTACGCGCTGCGCGCGGCCTGGGCGACGGCGTGCCAGTCGGTCGGGGCCCGCGTGCCCGCGTCGGGGCGCACGACGACGAGGACGAGGAACGCGACAATACCGAGGCAGCCGATGATGGCGCCGATGAGCGCGAGCGCCGTCTGCGGGTAGCGGCCGCGCTTCGGCGGCGCGACCGTCTGGACCGGGCCGGACCCCGCCCCGTCGCTCACTCCGCCTCCGCGGCGACCGCCGCCTGGCGGGCCGCATCGAGGCGGGTCTTCGCGCCCTGGAGCCATTCCTCGCAGCGCGTCGCGAGCGCTTCGCCGCGCTCCCAGAGGCGCAGGGACTCCTCGAGCGTGGCCGCGCCCTGCTCCAACTGGGTCACAACGGCGACGAGCTCATCGCGGGCCTGCTCGTAGGAGAGGGTCGCGACATCCGATGCGGGGGACTCGGGCACGGGGAACAATCTACTGGCTGCGGCTGACAGTCGGCGGGCGGGGGTCTCGATATGCGCTTCGCGCTACTCGACCCGCCGGCCGGAGGCGACTACTCGGCGCGGACCGCGATCTCGCCGTCGCCGAGCATGATGCCGAGGGCGTCGCCGGTCGCGACCTCCGCGGTCGAGCGCAGGATCGAGCCGTCCTGGCGGAACGCGATGGCGTAGCCCCGCTCGAGCGTGCGCACCGGCGACAGTGCCCGCAGCTGGCCGCTCAACTGGGCGACGGCGGCCTGCGCCGCCTCGACGCGCCGCTCCACGAGCTGCGTCCCGCGATCCGCCCAGCGGGCGACCTCCTCCTCGCGGCTGCCGATGATCCACGCGGAGTCCGCAAGCGCCGGCCGGCTGCGCAGTGCCGACACCTTCTCGATCTCCGTGCCGACGAAGGAGGCGAGCCGGTTCAGGATCCGCGCCCGCGCCTGCCGCACGCCGTTCAGCTCCTCGACGACGTCGGGGACGACGCGCTTGGCGGCATCGGTCGGCGTCGAGGCGCGGAGGTCCGCGACCTCGTCGAGCAGCGGCCGGTCGTTCTCGTGCCCGATCGCCGAGACGATCGGCGTGCGCGCCGCCGCGGCCGTGCGCAGCAGCGCCTCATCGCTGAACGGCAGCAGGTTCATGAAGTCGCCGCCGCCGCGGGCGACGATGATGACGTCGACCTCCGGGTCGGCGTCGAGCTCGCGGATGCCGGCCGCGACCTCGGCGGCCGCGCGCTCGCCCTGGACGAGCGCGTATCGCGTTCTGAATCGGACATCCGGCCAGCGCAGCCGCGCGTTGCGGATGACGTCCTTCTCCGCGTCGGAGTTCTCGCCCGTGACGAGGCCGATGAGCTGGGGGAGGAACGGCAGCGGCAGCTTCCGGCTCGGCTCGAAGAGGCCCTCGTCGGCGAGCTGGCGCCGCAGGCGCTCGATGCGCTCGAGCAGATCGCCGAGGCCGACGTGGCGGATCTCGCGCGCATTGAGCGTCAGCTCGCCGCGGTTCGCCCAGAAGTCGACCTTCGCCCGCACGACGACCCGGTCGCCCGGCTTGAACGCGCCCGCCGCGTCGGGGATCGTGCGCGTCCACACCGTCAGCCCGAGCGTCGCATCCTGCTGCAGGTCCTTGATCTTCGCGAACACGCCCGACTGCCGCGCATTCCACTGCGTCAGCTCGCCCTCGATCCACACCTCGCCGAGGCGGTCGATGTAGCCCTTGAGCTCGCTCGCCAGACGACCGACCGGCCACGGCGCCTCGGAGCTCATCGGCGCGGACAACGACATGCGCCCACGATAGCCGCGCGGTCCGACCTCGCCGCGCGGCGATGGCGCATGCTGGAGGGGTGGAAACCGACGCGGCACGACCCACGATCATCGTGATCGGCGTCTCGGGCTCCGGCAAGTCGACCGTCGGACGGCTCATCGCCGAGGGGATCGGCGCCGAGTTCATCGACGGCGACGACCTGCACCCGCCCGAGAACGTCGCGAAGATGGCGTCCGGCGCCGCGCTCACCGACGACGATCGGTGGCCGTGGCTGCGCCGGATCGCCGAGGTCGCCAGCAGCGGTCCCGTCGTGATCGCCTGCTCGGCCCTGCGCCGGGTCTATCGGGACGCCCTCAGCGCCGACGCCGGGCGGCCGCTTGCATTCGTGCACCTCGACGCGCCCCGCGAGATCCTCGAAGCCCGGATCGGCCACCGCGAAGGCCACTTCATGCCCGCATCGCTGCTCGGCTCGCAGCTCGCGACCCTCGAGCCGCTCGGGTCCGACGAGCCCGGCGTCGTGCTCGACGCGCGTCGGACGCCCGACGAGCTCGCCGGCGACGTCGCCGCGTGGCTCGGCAGGAGGGCGTTCTAGCCGAGGATCGCCTTCATCTTGTCGGCGATGATGCGGATCGCGCGGGTCGGCATGAGCCGGCCGAGGCGATCGAGTGCCTTCGCGTCGCCGCCGATGAGCAGCCGCGGCGTGCCCTTCTCCAGTGCCTCGACCGTGAGCCTCGCGGCCTCCATCGGGGTCGTGAGCTTCATCGCCTTCTGCGGCTTGGCCGTCTTCTTCGGCGCGCCGGCGCCGGGCGCCGAGACCCCCGAGTTGCCCGTGATGTTCGTCGAGACGCCGCCGGGGAAGACGACCGTGACGGCGACGTTCGTGCCCTGGAGCTCTGCGAAGAGCGTCTCCGTGAAGAGCTTGACCGCGGCCTTCGACGAGCCGTAGGCGCCCTGTCCGGGCACGGGTACGAGCCCGCCCATGGACGAGAAGTCGAGGATCGCCGCCTGGGGGCGTGTCAGCAGCTCGGGCAGGAAGGACTTCACGACATAGACCGTGCCCCAGTAGTTGATGTCGATGACCTTCGCGATCTCCTCGATCGTCAGCTCGGAGAGCGGGGCGAAGCGGTGGATGATCCCGGCGATGTTGAGCACGCCGTCGACGGCGCCGTGCCGCTCGCGGACGAGCGTCGGGAGCGCCTCGACCGCGGCACGATCGGTGACGTTCACGACATGCGTGCTGAGGCGGTCGCCGGCCTGCGCGAGCTCGGCGGTCTCGGCGAGACCCTGCTCGCTGAGGTCGAGCGCCGCGACTCGCGCGCCCTTCGCGAGCAGCTGAAGCACGACCTCGCGGGCGATGCCGTTACCGCCGCCCGTGACGACGAAGACCTTGTCCCTGATCTGCATGATGACCGCCCTGACTGTCGGATGCGATGGATGCTACACCTAAGTCAACACTGTTGACCATGGACTACTTCCCGGCGTCTCCGGGCGTCAGGATCTCCTGCAGGGCGGCTCCGTAGCGTTCGACGATCTCCTCCCGGTTCGCACCCACCAGGCCCTCATCGCCGACGATCCAGAGCGAATAGAGCAGCCCGCCCGCGAGCGCCGCCGCGAGCCGCGCTCGCAGATCCGCGTCGCGACCCGTCAGGCGAGCGCGCAGCGGCAGCACGAAATCGACCTCGTGCATCTCCCGCAGCCGTGAACCGAGCCCCGCGCCATCGCTCGCCCGGATGAGCGCGAGGTAGACGCCGCGCACCTGATCGTCCGAGGTCAGCAGGAAGCGCACGAAGTCGCGGCCGAGCGACTCCAGCGGACCGTCCGCGAGGGGCTGCGCGAGCGCGAGCGAATGCGCCTCGATCGCGTCGAGGAACAGCTGCTCCTTGGAGCCGAAATGACGGATCACCAGCGCGCCGTCCGTCGCGGCCGCGGCGGCGATGTCGCGCACCGAGGCGCCCGCGTAGCCGCGCTCCTGGAAGAGCCGCGCCGCCGCCGCCAGGATCGCGGCCTTCGTCTGTGCCGCCGACCGTCTCGCCACCCCGCCAGGCTACTTCCCGTGCTCAGGAGGAGGCCGGGCTCGGCGGATGATGCGCACGCGAACGCCGGCGCGCACCGGAAGACGGGAGGCATCCAGCAGGGCTTCGTACAATCGAGGGGTGACGATCAGCAATGGCTCGGTCGCCGCGCCGCCGAGTCGAGGCCGAGTGCTCCTCGCCAGCCCGCGCGGCTACTGCGCGGGCGTCGACCGCGCCGTGATCGCCGTCGAGAAGGCGCTCGAGATGCACGGCGCGCCCATCTACGTGCGCAAGCAGATCGTGCACAACATCCACGTCGTGCGCACACTCGAGAAGGCCGGCGCGATCTTCGTCGACGAGGTCGAGGAGGTGCCCGAGGGCGCCCGCGTCGTGTTCTCCGCGCACGGCGTCTCGCCGGCCGTCCACGCCGGCGCTGCCGAGCGAAACCTGCTGACCATCGATGCGACCTGCCCGCTCGTGACCAAGGTGCACCGTGAGGCGACGCGATTCGCGCGCGACGACTACCAGATCCTCCTCATCGGGCATGCCGGGCACGAAGAGGTCGAGGGCACGATGGGTCACGCGCCCGAGCGCACGATCCTCGTCAACGGCCCCGAGGAGGCGGATGTCGTCGAGGTCGAGGACCCCACCCGACTCGTCTGGCTCTCCCAGACGACGCTCTCCGTCGACGAGACGATGGAGACGGTCCGGCGGCTGCGCACCCGGTTCCCCCACCTGCAGGACCCCCCGAGCGACGACATCTGCTACGCGACGCAGAATCGACAGGTCGCGATCAAGAAGGTCGCCGCGGGTGCGGACCTCGTCATCGTGGTCGGCAGTGTCAACAGCTCCAACACCGTCCGGCTCGTCGACGTGGCGCTCGCGAGCGGTGCGAAGGCGGCGCACCGCGTCGACTACGCCGAGGAGATCGACCCGGCGTGGCTCGACGGCGTCACCTCGGTGGGGGTGACGTCGGGGGCGAGCGTGCCCGAGGTCCTCGTCCGCGACGTGCTCGCCTGGCTCGCGGACGCCGGGTACGCCGATGTGGTGGAGATCGAGACGGCGCGCGAAGACCTCATGTTCTCCCTGCCCAAGGAACTGCGGGTCGAGGGCGATGCTCGCTCGCTCGGCGGCCGGCAGCGCTGAGCCCGGCCAGAACCGTACGCTGATCGTCGTGCCGAGCGTCCTCGCCGTCTGCATCGTCGCGGACCTCCGCGCTGACGCAGGGCCGATCGGGGTGACCGCGGTCGACAAGCGTCCCGTCGACGGCCCCGTGCAGGTCGGCACCCACGGTCTCTTTGGCGACGTGCAAGCGGATCGGGAGCGCCACGGCGGTCTCGCCCAAGCCGTGTACGCCTACGGCGAGGATGACGCGCAATGGTGGGCCGATCAGGTCGGGCACGACTTCCCGCCCGGCACCTTCGGTGAGAACCTGCGCGTCGAAGGCATCGACGTCAACGCGGTGCGGATCGGCGAACGCTGGCGCATCGGCGACGAGGTGCTGCTCGAGGTGACCCGCCCTCGCAAGCCCTGCCAGACGTTCGCCCGCTGGATCGAGGCGCAGCGCATCGCACCCGCCACCGGGTGGGTCAAGCGTTTCGCCGCGGCGAACCGCCTCGGGCCGTACTTCCGCGTGGTGCGCACGGGCGAGGTGCGAGCGGGCGACGTCATCACGGTCGAGCCGGCGCCCGATGGCGCGCTCCGACTGCTCGACTGGGTGCGCCCCGACTAGCGTCAGACCGCGGCGATCGCGTCGATCTCGATGTGGAACGCGTCGGTCACGAGCGCCGAGATGCCGATGAGCGTCGAGGCCGGCACGTGCTCCGCCGCGATGAACCGGTCGCGCACGGTGCGGTAGGTGGTCACGCGCTCGGGAGTCAGTCCCACGATGTAGACGTTGACGCGGATGAGATCGGCGAAGGTCGCGCCGCCGCGCTCGAGCGCGGCCTGCAGGGCCTTGAAGACGAGCTCCGTCTCCTCCTCGAAGTCGGCGGCCGGTGTGCCATCGGGGCGCAGCGCGACGACGCCGGAGAGGAAGAGCTGCTCTCCCGCGGTGACGCGGACGCTGTCGGCGATGCCGGGGAAGACGGGGGCGGGGGTGCGGTGAAGACGCTCGGTCATGATGTGCTCCGTTCAGCCGATGTGCTTGCCGGCCGAGCCGAGCTCCTGGGCGGCGACGACGACGCGCGCCGCCATGTCGCGTTCCGCGATCTTGCCCCACGCGCGCGGGTCGTAGCGCTTCTTGTCGCCGACCTCGCCGTCGACCTTGAGCACGCCGTCGTAGTTGCTCAGCATGTAGCCGGCGACCGATCGGGTGAAGGCGTACTGGGTATCGGTGTCGACGTTCATCTTGATGACGCCGTTGGCGACCGCGGTCGCGATCTCCTCGGGGCTCGAGCCGGAGCCGCCGTGGAAGACGAGGTCGAGCGGCTTGGCGCCCGTGCCGTACTTCGCGGCGATGCCGGCCTGGATCTCGCCGAGCAGCTCGGGGCGCAGCTTGACGTTGCCCGGCTTGTAGACGCCGTGCACGTTGCCGAAGGTGAGGGCCGCGATGTAGCGGCCCTGCTCGCCGAGACCGATCGCGTCGACGACCTGCTCGACGTCGGCGAGCGTCGTGTAGAGCTTGTCGTTGATCTCGGCGACGACGCCGTCCTCCTCGCCGCCGACGACGCCGATCTCGACCTCGAGGATCGCGCCGATGTTCTTCATCTTCGGCAGCAGCGCCTTGGCGATCTCGATGTTCTCGGCGAGCGGCACCGCGGAGCCGTCCCACATGTGCGACTGGAACAGCGGTCCGCGACCGGCCTTGACCTCCTCCTCGGAGTACGCGATGAGCGGCTCCACGAAGTTGCCGAGCGCGTCCTTGGGGCAGTGGTCGGTGTGCAGGGCGACCGTCACGGGATAGGACTTCGCGACCTCGGTCGCGTACTTCGCGAACGCGATCGCGCCGGTCGCGCGCTGCTTGACCGAGGGGCCGCTGAAGTAGTCGGCGCCGCCCGTGGAGACCTGGATGATGCCGTCGGAGCCCGCTTCCGCGAGTCCCTGCAGGACGGCGTTGATCGTCTGCGAGCTGCTCACGTTGATGGCGGGGAGGGCGTAGCCTCCGGCCTTCGCCTTCGCGATGATCTCCGCGTACTGATCGGGCGTGGCGACGGGCATGGCTTCCTCCGGGGGAGAACGTGGGGGCTTCGTGCGAGTGCGTCTCGAGTCTAGCTAGGCTCGTAATCGTGTCGACGACGAGCGCTCCCCACTTCGAAGCCCCCGACCGCAATCTCGCCCTCGAGCTCGTCCGGGCGACCGAGGCGGCGGCGATCCGCGCCGTGCCGTGGATCGGCAAGGGCGACAAGAACGCGGCGGACGGTGCCGCGGTCGACGCGATGCGCAAGTTCCTCGGCACGGTCGACTTCGAGGGGGTCGTCGTGATCGGCGAGGGCGAGAAGGACAACGCACCGATGCTCTTCAACGGTGAGGTCGTCGGCACCGGCAAGGGGCCGAAGTGCGACATCGCGGTCGACCCGATCGACGGCACGTCGCTCACGGCGGCGGGCCGATCCCACGCCATCTCGATGCTCGCGGTTTCCGACCGCGGCACGATGCTCGACGCCTCGAGCGTCTTCTACATGGACAAGATCGTCACGGGTGCGGTCGGTGCCGGCGTCGTCTCGCTCGACCAGTCGACGGGTGACAACATTCGCGAGCTCGCCAAGGCGCTCCGCAAGACGCCGGGCGACATCGTGGTCGCGGTGCTCGACCGGCCGCGGCACCAGGAGCTCATCGAGGACATTCGCGCGGCGGGCGCGGCGACCCGACTCATCCTCGACGGCGACGTCGCGGGCGGGATCAACGCGGCGATTCCCGGCACCCGCATCGACCTCTCCCTCGGCATCGGCGGCTGCCCCGAGGGCGTCGCGACCGCGGCGGCCATCAAGGCGATCGGCGGCTTCATGCAGGGACGGATGGCGCCGCTCGACGACGCGGAGCGCGCGGGCGGCATTGAAGCCGGGCTCAAGATGGACTACATCTACAGCCAGGACGAGCTCGTCAGCGGCGACAATACGATCTTCGTCGTCACCGGGGTGACCGACGGCTCCCTCGTCAAGGGCGTCGAACGCCGGGGTGACGTCGTGGAGACGGAGAGCCTCATCATGCGCTCGAAGTCGGGCACGATCCGCCGCATCCAGGCGACGCACCTCGCCTCGAAGTGGCTCGAGGCCTAGCTCGGCGCGTCCAGCTCGAAGTCCTCGATCAGCTCGACCTCGACCGCTTCCGCCAGTTCTGGCGCGGTGAGCTGCTTGGGTCGGGTCTCGATGAGCTTGGGCTCGGCGATCACCTTCGACTCGTCGAGGTCGTCGAGCTTGCGGGCGGTGACGAGCACCCGGCTCTCGAGCGAACTCGCGAAGGTGTTGTAGTTCGTCACGGTCGCGTCGATGCTGCGCCGTAGCTTCTCGGCATGCTCCGCGAGGGTCGTCAACCGGGTGTAGAGCTCGCGGCTGAGGTCGAAGAGGCGCTTCGCATCCTCCGTCAACACGTCCTGGCGCCAGGTGAAGGCGACCGTCTTGAGGACCGCCCACAGGCTCACGGGTGAGGCGAGCACGACGCTCTTGGACAGCGCGTAGTCCATGAGGCCCGCGTCGCCCTCGTTGGCCGCCGAGAGCAGTGCTTCGTTGGGGATGAAGGCGATGACGAAGTCGGGACTGACCTCGAGCCCGTTCCAGTAGCCGCGTCCGGCCAGCGCGTCGACGTGACCGCGGACGCGCTTCGCGTGCGCGGCGATCAAACTGCGCCGTCGCGCCTCGTCGTCCCCCGTCGCGGACGGCGGGATCGCCGTCGCCTCGATGAAGTCGTTGTAGGGCACCTTCGCGTCGATCGCCATCTGCTTGCCGCCCGGCAGGTGGACGACCATGTCGGGGCGACGCGACGTGTCGTCGACGGAGATCGTCGCCTGCTCCGTGAAGTCGACGTGCTGGAGCAGCCCGGCCGACTCGACGAGGGTCCGCAGCTGGGTCTCGCCCCAGGCGCCGCGGACGGCGTTGTTGCGCAGCGCCGCCGCGAGGGCCTCCGCGGTCGCCCTGAGGCGCTCCTCGCCTTCGGTCGCCGCCTTGAGCTGCTGCGCGAGCTCGCCGTGCTGCTGGGCGCGCTGCTGCTCGAGCTCGGTCACCTTCGACTGCATCGTGCGCAGCGTCTCCTGCACCGGGGTGAGCGCCTGCAGGACCTTGGACTCGGCGGCCTCGCGCGCCTTCTGTGCCGCGGCATCGCGTTCTCCCCGGTCGATGAGGTCCTTGTACTGGGTCGCCGCCGCGAGCACCTGGCCCTCGAGGGCCTCGATCGATGCCTGCGCGGCCGCGAGCTCCGCCTGCACCCGTGCCGCGGTCTGCGCCGCGAGCGCACGCTCCTGGGCGAGCGCGGTCTCGTGCTGGGACGCGATCAAGGCGAGCGCATTGTCCCGCTCGGCCGCGGCGGACGCCGCTGCCGAGGCGATCTCGGCGCGTGCGCGACTCGCTGCGGCACGGGAGGCGAGCACCCACGCGACCGCCCCGCCCACGACGAGTCCGACGATCGCACCGATGACGACGAGCCACGCTTCCATGCGGACAGCGTCGCACGGACCGCGGACATCGGCGGTCCGGGGAGGGCGTTTCGCGCTAGGCCGCGACGGGCGCGAGGTGCGAGAGCCGCGCACCGGCGAGGGTGCCCAGCTCGGGGAGCGTCGCGGCGCCGTGCCGCTTGGCCGCGTCGATGATGATCCAAGCGCACGCCTCGGCGTCGGCGAGCGCGTCGTGGTGCGGGAAGTCGTCGAAGCCGGCGGCCGAGGCGGCCATCGGCAGGCGGTAGGAGTCGAGCGTGTACGTCTTGCGCGCGACCTGCAGCGAGCAGAGGTAGTCGAAGGTCGGGGTGCGCAGGCCCGAGGCCTCGCAAGCCGACTTGATGACGCCCATGTCGAAGCCCGCGTTGTGCGCGGTGAGCGCGTCGCCCTCGATGTACTCCAGGAGCCGGGGGAGCTGATCGGCCCATCGTGGCGCGTCGGCGCAGTCGGCGGCCCGCAGGCCGTGGATCCGCGTATTCCACTCCGTGAAGTGGTCGTGGCCCTCGGGCGGCAGGATGAGCCAGCCCTCGCGGTCGACGACCTTGCCCCCGCGGACCTTCGCGAGCCCGACCGAGCACGCGCTCGCCGCCGACGGGTTCGCGGTCTCGAAGTCGATCGCCGTGAAGTCGAGAGCGCTGAGGTCGGGCACGCGCCCAGCCTGAACCCGACGTCCGACATCGGCCGGGCGGCACGCCGTCGGCAACCGGAAGAACGCGAGGGCCGTGCCGCGCGCACCGGGAAGTTCTTCTAGTATGAATAGAACATGACGAGTGTGATCGAGGTCCGAGAGCTCACGAAGCGATACCGCGACGTGCACGCCGTCGACGGCCTCAGTTTTGCGGTAGCGCCGGGGCGGGTCACCGGCTTCCTCGGACCCAACGGCGCCGGGAAGACGACGACGCTGCGCATCCTGCTCGGCCTCGTCGCCGCGAGCTCCGGCAGTGCGACGATCGGCGGGCGGCGCTACCGCGACCTCGCGCGCCCGCTGCGCGAGGTCGGCGCCTCGCTCGAGGCCACGAGCTTCCACCCGGGTCGCTCGGCCCGGGACCACCTGCGCATCCAGGCGATCGCGGGCGGCGTGCCGCGCGAGCGGGTCGCCGTCGTGCTCGAACAGGTCGGGCTCGCCGACGTCGCCGGACGCCGGGTCGCGGGGTACTCGCTCGGCATGCGCCAGCGCCTCGGCCTCGCCGCCGCGCTCCTCGGCGACCCCGGCGTGCTGCTGCTCGACGAGCCCATCAACGGGCTCGACCCCGAAGGCATCCGCTGGGTGCGCTCACTGCTACGCGCGCTCGCCGCGGAGGGCCGCACCGTGCTCGTGTCCTCGCACGTCCTCTCCGAGGTCGAACAGGCCGTCGACGAGCTCGTCGTCATCGACCGCGGACGCAGCGTCTACCAGGGGCCGACCTCGGGGCTCGCCCCCGCGCACCCTCGCGTCATCGTCGATGCGACCGACCGCGTCGCGCTCGCCGCGGCCCTCGCGCCGCACGTCGTCGGCGCGGCCGACGACGGTGCCCTGCTCCTCGACGGCATCGATGCCGCCCAAGCCGGGCGCCTGGCGTTCCTCGCCGGCATCCCGCTCACGCAGCTCGGCACCCAGGAGCAGGGCCTCGAGGGCGGATTCCTCGAGCTCATCCGGGGAGCGCAGGCATGAGCGCGCTCGCCCGCGCGAGCGCCGCCGAGCTCGCCCGCGTCCTCAGCACCCGGATCTGGTGGATCCTCATGCTCGTGCTCGTCGGCTACGCCGCGTTCATCGCCGCGATCCTCGCGCTCTTCCTCGGCCAGCTCGGCCCGCTGCTCGGCGGCACCGCCGACCTCCCGGCGCGGGACATCGCCGACCTCGTCTACTCGAGCGCGACGTCCGTCGGCTACCTCGTGCCCGTGCTGCTCGGCGCGCTCATCGTGACCTCAGAGCACCGTCACCGCACGCTGACGCCCACGCTGCTCGCCGAGCCGCGCCGCGGCGTCGTCGTCACGGGCAAGGCGATCGCCGGGGTGACGGTCGGCGCGGTGACCGGCGTCGCTGGACTCCTCGCCTCGGTCGGCATCGGCGCGGCGGTCATCGCCGCCGGCGGTGGCGACCCGCTGCTCGGCGACCCGGAGACCTGGGGACTCGTGCTGCGCGCGGTGCTCGCCATGGCGTTGTGGGGACTCGTCGGCGTCGGCCTCGGCGGCCTCGTCGCGAACCAGGTCGTCGCGATCGTGCTGCTCCTCGTCTTCACGCAGTTCCTCGAGCCGATCCTGCGATTCGTCGGCGCCATCTGGGAGTGGAGCGCGCAGGTCGGCAAGTTCCTCCCCGGCGCGGCGAGCGACGCGCTCGTCGGCGCGGGGCTGTTCAGCTCGGTCGGCGCGCTCGACCCGAGCGCCGCGGGCATGCACCAGGCGGCGCTCGAGTGGTGGCAGGGCGGCCTCGTGCTCGGCGGGCTCGCGGCCGTGCTCATCGCGCTCTCGCTCCTGACGACCTGGCGGCGCGACGTCGCCTGAGGCGATGCCTATCATGCTCTCGGGGGTGAGCGCCGCCGACGACGCCGAGGACCCGGGGGACGAATGCCAGCGACGCCGCAGCCAGCGCAGACCGAGCCGACGCCGCTGAGCGGCCTGAGCACGGCCGAGGTCGCGCAGCGCGTCGCCGAGGGCCGGATCAACGCGTTCGACCAGGCGTCGAGCCGCAGCGCCTGGAGCATCATCCGGGCCAACGTCTTCACGCTGTTCAACGCGATCGTCGTCGGCTGCTTCCTCGTGCTGTTCGCACTCGGCCGCTGGCAGGACGCCCTCTTCGGCTTCAGCGCCGTCGCGAACTCGATCATCGGCTCCGTCCAGGAGTTCCGCGCGAAGCGCTCGCTCGACCGCCTCGCGCTGCTCAGCGCGCCGCTCGCGCGAGTGCGCCGCGACGGCGTCGACATCGAGATCGCCCCGCGCGACGTCGTGCTCGACGACGTCCTCGTGCTGCGCGCGGGCGACCAGGTGCCCGCGGACGCGGTCGTCGTCGCCTCACGCGGCCTGCAGCTCGACGAGTCGATGCTGACCGGCGAGTCCGACGCGATCGACAAGAACGCCGGCGCCGAAGTGCTCTCCGGATCGATCGTCGTCGGGGGAGAGGGCCTCGCGCGCACGACGCGCGTCGGCGCGGACTCCTTCGCGAACCGCTTCGCCGACGAGGCCAAGCGCTTCTCGCTCATGGCGAGCGAGCTGCGGGCCTCCCTCGACCGAGTGCTGCTCTGGATCACCTGGCTCGTCGGCCCCGTCAGCCTCCTCGTGCTCAACGCGCAGATGATCGCCCTCGGAGGCTGGGCCGAGGCGATCGAGTCCGGCGCGTGGCGCGACGCCGCGGTGAGTACGATCGCGGCCGTCATCGCGATGATCCCGCTCGGCCTCATCCTCATGACGAGCATCGCGTTCGCGGTCGGCGCTGTGAAGCTCTCCACTCGCAAGGTTCTCGTCAACGAGCTGCCCGCCGTCGAGGGCCTCGCCCGCGTCGACATCATCTGCCTCGACAAGACGGGGACGCTGACCGAGGGCGACATCGCATTCGAGGGGGCCCACCCGTTCGACGAGGCCGAGCCGGACAGCGGCGACGCGCCCTCGTGGCATGCCGCGCTCGCCTGGTGGGGCGACCAGGCCGACGCGAACGCGACGTCGAGGTCGCTCGCGGGCCGATTCGGCGAGGCGCCGGCCGACCGCCCGCTCGCGCGTATCGCGTTCTCCTCCGCGCGGAAATGGAGTGCCGTCGCGTTCGGATCCGGGCCGCGCGGATCGTGGGTCCTCGGCGCGCCCGAGATGGTCTTCCCCGGGGGGCACGGCGACCTCATGGCGCGGGTCGCGTCGTTTGCGGATTCCGGCCGGCGCACGCTCGTCCTCGCGGGCAGTGCCATCGCGTTCGACGAGGCGGCGGCCGAGGCCGAACTGCTGCCCGAGGGCCTCGAGCCCGTCGCGCTCCTCACCTTCGCGGAGCAGATCCGCCCCGACGCGGCGGAGACGCTCGGCTACTTCGCCGAGCAGGGCGTCGACGTGCGCATCATCTCGGGCGACAGCCCGCGCACCGTCGCGGCGATCGCGCGGCGGCTCGGCCTGCCGGCCGGCGAGGGCTTCGACGCGCGCGAGCTGCCGGAGGACCCCGGGGCGATCGCCGAGGTGCTCGAGCGCGAGATCGTCCTCGGCCGGGTCACGCCGCAGCAGAAGAAGGCCGTCGTCGTCGCGCTCCAGTCGACGGGGCGCACCGTCGCGATGACCGGCGACGGCGTCAACGACGCGCTCGCGATCAAACAGGCCGACATCGGCATCGCGATGGAGTCCGGCTCGCCCGCGACCAAGGCGGTCGCCCGCCTCGTCCTCCTCGACGGCCGCTTCTCGCACCTGCCCGGCGTCGTCGCGGAGGGGCGTCAGGTCATCGCGAACATCGAGCGCGTCTCGATGCTGTTCCTCACGAAGACGTCGTACGCGGTGCTGCTCGCCGTGCTGTTCGGCGCGGCGCTCATGGTGTTCCCGTTCCTGCCGCGTCAGATGTCGATCATCGACGGCCTGACGATCGGGATCCCCGCGTTCTTCCTCGCCCTGCTGCCGAACACGCCCCGCTACACGCCGGGCTTCCTGCGCCGGTCGCTCGCGTTCGCGCTGCCGACCGGCGCGATCGTGGCGGTGGCGCTGCTCGCGTTCGCGAGCGCGGCGACGGCCCTCGGCATCGAGACGAAGCCGCTGCGCACCGGCGCGACGCTCGTGCTCGCGATCCTCGGCCTATGGATCCTCGGGGTGCTCTCGCGGCCGATCGGACTCGTCAAGGGCGCGGTCATCGGGGCGATGATGATCGGGCTCGTCCTCGTCTTCACGATCCCGTTCGCGGGCGGATTCCTCGAGTTCGTCGACCCGGGCCCGGACGGCGCGCTGCTCGTCGCGCTCATCTGCGCGATCGGCATCGGCCTGATCGAGCTGGTGCGGCTCGCGCACCGGCGGCTCATCGGCCGCGCCTGG
>Ga0182739_1000187_pt1 | contig 108640 bp, 103 predicted proteins | sample eDN5th30CBELigBY_FD_128873 | JGI IMG/M metagenome (GOLD analysis project Ga0182739, IMG submission 128873) | Enriched backyard soil microbial communities from Emeryville, California, USA - eDNA 5th pass 30_C BE-Lig BY (version 2) (version 2) | ecosystem: Environmental > Terrestrial > Soil >...
CATGGGAACGATGAGCCCGATCTTGAAGGGCTCGGCCGCCGAGGCGGGCGCGGCAACCAGGCTGGTCGCGGCGGTTGCCAGGCATGCTGCCGCAAGGGCCGTCTTGATGATGCGTTTCATTGTGTCTCCTTGGAGTCGATACACTGATTACTCAAATACCCTATTACAGTAAACCAGAAAACTATTTATTACCGAATTCTCATTTTTCGGTAATTATAAAATTTCTAGTGAAAAAGTAAAGGGGACGATACAGTGTGCACTGAAGATGCCTTTGTGACAAGACTTTGCGGTTGGGGAAAATGCTAGGACAATGGGGAATAATCAGCTTGAGGAAGGCACAGGTGTGATGCAGCTTCGGCATGGCTAATGGGGGGTGGATGCGCAGGAAGACAAAATGGGTTCATGCGGCGGTTCTTGCCGCGGGTTTTCTTGGCGCAAGCAGTACGGTGGTTGCCCGCCCGACGGTCGTATCCAGCCTGGCCGCCGCTCACGCCCAGCCCCCAGCCGCAATTGCAGTATCCAGGCAGGTCTCTGCCTCCAAGATTGCCGATGCCGATCTGAATCCCGAAGCCGGCAGCGGCTATACCGCGAAGCAGGTGGTTCACGCCCGGCATTTCATGATGGCCACCGCCAATCCCCATGCCACCGAGGCGGGCTACGAAGTGCTTCGCCATGGCGGCAGCGCCCTGGATGCCGCCATTGCCGCGCAGATGGTGCTGACTCTCGTAGAGCCGCAGTCGTCGGGCATAGGCGGCGGCGCATTCATTGTCTACTACGACAAGGCGCACAAGAAACTGACGACCTACGACGGCCGCGAAACGGCGCCGGCCGCCGCCACGCCCGATCGTTTCATGGCAAATGGCAAGCCTCTGCCGTTCTGGACGTCGGTCAATAGCGGGTTGTCGGTAGGGGTTCCCGGCGTGTTGCGGGCCCTGGAGCTGGCCCATCGCCAGTATGGCAAGCTGCCATGGGCCGACTTGTTCAAACCCGCAATCCGGTTGGCCGACGAGGGTTTTCGCGTGTCTCCTCGGCTGCATGCCATGCTGGTAAAAAGCTCCGAACTGTCCAGGCAGAAGGCGGCGGCCGCGTACTTTCTGGATGCCGACGGCAAACCATGGCCAGTCGGCCATTTGCTCAAGAACCCCGCCCTGGCCGAGGTGCTGCGCCGGGTGGCGCAGCGTGGCGCCGATGCATTCTACACTGGGGATATTGCCCGCGACATCGTCGCCGCGGTGCGAGGTCACGCGATACCGGGCGACATGACCCTGGCCGATCTCGCCCATTACCGCGCCCGGCAACGCGAACCTTTGTGCGGTGATTATCGTGCATACCGGATTTGCGGCATGGCGCCCCCCAGTTCGGGAACACTGGGGGTTCTGGAGCTTTTGGGGGTGCTGGAATACGTGCCGATGAATAAGCTCAAGCCCGAGGGGCTCGAGGCTGTGCATTACTTTTCGGAGGCGGGCCGCCTGGCTTACGCGGATCGCGACTACTATGCGGCCGACCCGGATTTCATCAAGATGCCGACCCAGGCATTGATCAGTCCCGCCTATTTGAAATCCAGGTTTTCATTGATCAGTCCCGATCACAGCATGGGCGTGGCCAAGCCGGGCGACCCGGTGGGCAAGCTTGCCGAGCTGGGCCGCGACAATGCGCCGGAGATTCCTTCCACCAGCCAGATCGTGGCGGTGGATGTGTCGGGCGATGTCGTGTCCATGACGACCACCATCGAGTCCGCCTTTGGCAGCAAACTGTTTGTCAGGGGCTTCATGCTGAACAACCAGCTTACGGATTTTTCCCGCGACCCCGTCGATGCCAGCGGCAAGCCGGTTGCCAACCGGGTTCAGCCCAACAAGCGCCCACGCAGCACCATGGCGCCGATCATCGTATTTCACAATCAAGAGCCATATATGGCGCTGGGTTCACCCGGCGGAAGCGCCATCATCAATTACGTCGCCAAAACGCTGGTGGGCGTTCTGGACTGGAAGCTGGACGTGCAGCAGGCAATATCCCTGCCCAATTTCGGCAGCCGCAACAGGCAGACCGAGCTTGAAAAGGGAACCGCTCTGGTTGGCCTGGTTCAGCCCCTGGAGGCCATGGGGCATAAAGTCCGGGTGCAGGAGTTTCCCAGCGGGGTGCAGGCCATCGTCATTGATTCGTCCGGCCTGACCGGTGGCGCCGATCCCCGGCGCGAAGGCGTGGCCAAGGGCGATTAGGGCCGCCCGGTTCCATCCCGGCTTGCCGTTATCGCGTGCCTTTCACCCTTTACCCTATCGCAGAGTTGATTTGATATGAATTACAACTGGAACTGGTCGATTTTCTGGGAGGTCGGGCCCGACGGCGTCCATACTTATTGGGCGACGCTGATGCAGGGCTTGTACTGGACCCTTGGCGTTTCCGTGCTGGCATGGTGCCTGGCCTTGCTGGTGGGCCTGGCCGTGGGCGTGTCGAGCACCAGTTCGATCGGCTGGCTCGAGAAGCTGTGCGCCGGCTATGTTGAGTTGTTCCGCAACGTGCCGCTGCTGGTGCAGATGTTCTTATGGTATTTCGTCGTTCCCGAAGTGCTGCCCTTTGGGTGGGGTGCGGCGATCAAGGCCATGGATCCAACGTGGTGCGCGTTCTGGACGGCGGTGATATGCCTGGGCTTGTTTACGTCGTCGCGGATCGCGGTGCAGGTCCGCGCCGGCATTCATTCGCTGCCGGCGGGCCAGCCCATGGCGGGCACGGCGCTTGGCCTGACGCGGGCCCAGGTGTACCGCTATGTGCTGCTGCCCCAGACCGCGCGCGTCATCATGCCGCCGCTCACTTCCGAAGCCCTGAACCTGATCAAGAACTCGTCCATTGCCTTCACCATAGGCCTGATGGAAATTACGGGCGCTGCGCGATCCATGCAGGAATTCACGTTCCAGATATTCGAGTCGTTCGCCGCCGCCACGGTCTTGTACCTGGTCGTCAACGCGGTGGTGGTCGTGTTGATGCGCTGCGTTGAAAAACGGCTGCGCGTTCCGGGTTTCATGGGTTCGGCGCGCTAGGGGGCACATTATGCATGGATTCGATTTTGAAATAATTTTTCGCACCGCGCCGTACTTGTTCAAGGTGGGGCTGCTGTTTACCGTGAAGCTTACGGTGTTGTCCACGATAGGGGCGGTGATACTCGGCACGCTGCTGGCCATGATGCGCCTGTCGTCCCGCAAGGCGCTTTCGGCGGTGGCGGGCGGCTATGTGAACCTGCTGCGGGCCTTGCCGCTTATCCTGATCATCTTCTGGTTCTATTTTCTGGTGCCTTACATCGTGGGTTGGCTGACCCAGGCGGGGCGGCCCATTGCCGTGGGCGGGTTTACTTCCGCACTGATTACCTTCACCTTGTTCGAGGCCGCCTATTTCTGCGAAATCATGCGCGCCGGCATCCAGTCGATCCCGCAAGGGCAGTTGGGGGCCGGGTACGCCCTGGGCCTGAACTATCGCCAGGTCATGCGCTACATCGTTCTGCCGCAGGCCTTCCGCAAGATGACGCCGATCCTTCTGACGCAGATGATCGTCGTGTTCCAGGACACCTCGCTGGTCTATGTGCTGTCGCTGACCGACTTCCTGGGGGCGGCCAACAACGTCGCGCAGCGCGATGGGCGCCTGGTGGAGATGTTCGTCTTCGCGGCGCTGGTCTATTTTCTTATTTCCTATGCCGCGTCCCGCTCCGTCAAGGTGCTGGAGCGCCGCATGGCAATTGTCCGTTAATGCAAAGAGGTAGTGTGTGATTGAATTCAAGAATGTGAGCAAGTGGTACGGTTCGTTCCAGGTGCTGAAGGATTGTTCGACTTCCATTGCTACCGGCGAAGTGGTGGTGGTGTGCGGCCCCTCGGGCTCGGGCAAGTCCACCCTGATCAAGACCGCCAATGCGCTCGAGCCTTTCCAGAAGGGCGAGATCTGGATCGACGGCGTTTCGGTCGGCGCGCCCAAGACCAATCTGCCGAAACTGCGTTCCCGCATCGGCATGGTGTTCCAGCATTTCGAGCTTTTCCCCCATTTGTCGGTCATGCGCAATCTGGAGCTGGCGCAGGTCAAGGTGCTGGGCCGCAGCCAGGCCGAAGCTGCCAAGCGCGGGCGCGACCTGCTGGAGCGTGTGGGCCTTGCCGCGCACATGGATAAATTCCCCGGCCAGCTTTCGGGCGGCCAGCAGCAGCGTGTAGCCATTGCCCGGGCGCTGGCCATGGACCCCATCGCCATGCTGTTCGACGAGCCCACGTCGGCCCTGGACCCGGAAATGGTGAACGAGGTGCTGGACGTCATGGTCGACCTGGCCCGCGAGGGGATGACCATGATGGTGGTGACCCACGAAATGGGATTCGCCCGGAAAGTGGCGGATCGCGTCATCTTCATGGATCAGGGCGCCATCGTCGAAGATTGTTCCAAGGATGAATTCTTCGAACACACCGAGCAGCGTTCCGAGCGGGCCCGGCAGTTCCTCTCCAAGATACTGACGCACTGAGTTACTTTTAAAATTTAGTCCACTGAACGCGAAAGTCGATAAAATGGGTCTGGATGATCTCTTGTAACAGCGACATCCAGGTTGCGGCCGGATATGAATCCGGCCTTTCTTTCCCCTAAAAATAAGTGCCAGGCCCGGCGCAGTCAGAGGCGCACAAAGAGGCCACAAAGGAGACAAAGCCCCATGAACGCAGCAAGCAGTTCCACGTCCGTTTCCGAATCGAACGCCCCGGAGTGGGTCAAGCACGAGGGCATCAAAGCCTGGGTGGCTGAAGTGGCGGCGCTGACGCAGCCGGATCGCATCGAATGGTGCGACGGCTCCCAGGAAGAATACGACCGTTTATGCGAACAAATGGTGCAGGCGGGCACTTTGCGCAGGCTTAACCCCGCCAAGCGGCCCAACTCGTATCTGGCCTGGTCGTCGCCCAGCGACGTGGCGCGCGTGGAAGACCGCACCTTCATCTGCTCCGAAAAAGAAGAAGACGCCGGCCCCACGAACAACTGGGTGGCGCCCGCCGAAATGCGGCAGACCCTGAACGGCCTGTTCAAGGGCTGCATGCGCGGGCGCACCATGTATGTCATTCCCTTTTCCATGGGGCCGCTGGGCTCGCCCATTGCCCACATCGGCGTCGAGCTTTCCGATTCGCCCTATGTCGTGGCCAATATGCGCATCATGACCCGCATGGGCCGCAAGGTCTACGACGTGCTGGGCGCCGACGGCCCCTTCGTGCCCTGCGTGCACTCTGTAGGCAAGCCGCTGCAGCCGGGCGAGGCTGATGTGGCCTGGCCCTGCAACGAAACCAAATACATTGTTCATTACCCTGAAACCCGCGAGATCTGGTCCTTCGGGTCGGGCTATGGCGGCAATGCGCTGCTGGGCAAAAAATGCTTTGCCTTGCGCATTGCCTCGAACATGGGGCATGACCAGGGCTGGATGGCCGAGCACATGCTGGTTCTGGGCGTTACCTCGCCCGCCGGCAAAAAGATGCACGTGGCGGCGGCTTTCCCGTCGGCCTGCGGCAAAACCAATTTCGCCATGCTCATTCCCCCCGCCTCGCTGCCGGGCTGGAAAGTCACCACCATTGGCGACGACATCGCCTGGATCAAGCCGGGCGCCGATGGCCGGCTGTATGCCATCAACCCCGAGGCCGGGTACTTTGGCGTGGCGCCGGGCACCAACGAAAAAACCAATTACAACTGCATGGCTTCGCTGCGCGAAAACGTGCTGTTCACCAATGTCGCCCTGACCGACGATGGCGACGTCTGGTGGGAGGGCATGGGCCCGGCCCCCGCACACTGCCTGGACTGGCATGGCAATGACTGGACGCCCGATTCCGGGCGCAAGGCGGCCCATCCCAACGCCCGCTTTACGGTGTCGGCGCAGCAGAACCCGGTGATCGACCCCGAATGGGATAACCCTGCGGGCGTGGCGATCGATGCCTTCATCTTCGGCGGGCGCCGTTCCGACACCGTGCCGCTGGTAACCGAAGCCCGCAACTGGGTCGAAGGGGTCTATATGGCCGCCACCCTGGGTTCCGAAACCACGGCCGCGGCCGCGGGCGCCCAAGGTGTCGTGCGCCGCGATCCCTTCGCCATGCTGCCGTTCTGCGGCTACAACATGAGCTCTTATTTCGAGCACTGGCTGAAGCTGGGGCAAAAACTGCAGGGCCAGGGCGCCACGCTGCCGCGCATTTTCTGCGTCAACTGGTTCCAGACCGACGATCAGGGCAAGTTCATCTGGCCGGGCTTCGGCGAGAACATGCGCATTCTCAAATGGATGCTCGAGCGCATCGAAGGCAAGGCCAAGGGCGACGAAAACCTGTTCGGCATCACGCCGCGCTACCAGGACATCACCTGGGAAGGGCTGGATTTCGGCTCGGACATGTTCAAGCGCATTACCACCATCGACCCCGATGCGTGGCGCAAAGAACTCGGCCTGCACGCCGAGCTGTTCGACAAGCTCAAGCATCGCTTGCCGTCCGAGCTGCAGGGTCTGCAGGTCCGGTTCAGCACGCGCCTTAGCGCCTGACCCGCAAGGGGCCGCAGCGCATGCGGCCCCGGCTGTTGCGCGGCGCGTTCCGGTCGCGGGCATGCCATTGAGCTGGGTGGCCGGGCGTACTTGGTACTGGTTGGCGGGTTTGTTCCCGCCGGCATATTGAAGAAGGTGAACCATGAAAATCCGGTCTTTGTTCTTGTCTATGCTGGGCGGGGTTTGCGGGCTGTTTATCCTGCTGGCCGTGGCGCTGCCGGCGCATGCCGCCTTGCCGGTCGGCAGCCAGGCGCCAAGCTTTTCCGTGCAGGCATCGCTAGGGGGCAATGAATTCAATTTCGTGCTGGACGAGGCCCTGAAAAAAGGGCCGGTGGTGCTGTATTTCTACCCCGCGGCCTTTACCAAGGGCTGCACGATCGAAGCCCATGATTTTGCCGAGGCCGTCGACGAATACAAGCAGTACGGCGCCACGGTACTGGGCGTTTCCGCCGACAAGATCGACAAGCTCAAGAAGTTCTCGGTCAGCGAATGCCGCAGCAAATTCGCGGTGGGCGCCGACCCCCAGTCGACCATCATCCGCGCCTACGACGCCAAGATGGCGTTCATGCCCAATATGGCCAGCCGTATTTCCTACGTGATCACGCCCGATCGCAAAATCTATTACGAATACAGCAGTTCCAGTCCCGACGACCATGTCAAGAACACCATGGCGGCCGTCAAGAAATGGGCTGCGGAACATCCGCGCCGCTAGTCGTTGCGGGCCGGACTCACATTGGATGGCGGGCCGGGAAGAATTCCCCGGGCGTCGCGCCGAACTGCTCGCGGAATGCCGCAATGAAGGCCGAGAGGCTTTCGTAGCCGCAGGCCAGCGCCGCATCGGTGACGCGTTCGCCGCGCTCGAGCATGGGCAATGCGGTCAGGAGCCGCAGGCGCTGGCGCCACAGCCGGAACGTCAGGCCGGTTTGCAGCACGAACAGCCTGCTTAGCGTGCGTTCGGAAACATCCAGCCGGTCGGCCCATTGCTGCAGGCTTGTGCGCGAGTCCGGGTTGGCCTGCTGTGCGTTGCACAGCGTGCGCAGGCGCGGGTCGGCCGGAAGCGGCAGCATGGACCCTGTTTCGGGGGCGTTTGCCAGCTCGTCCAGCAGCACCTGCACCAGGTGGCCATGCGGGCCGGATTCCTCGTATTGGACCGGCAGGCTGCCGAAACGGCGTATCAGCTCGCGCAGCAGCGGGTTGACGCCCAGGACCCTGCAGCCGGAGTTCTGCTTTGCGCCGGCGGCCGCGACGTCGATATACAGGCTGTTGATTTGCGTATCGCCAAGGCGGCGCACCTGATGCTCGATGCCCGCCGGGATCCAGATGGCGCTTTGCGGCGGAGCCACGAACAGGCCCGACGAGGTGCGCACCTGGATGACCCCCTGGGCCGTGTACGAAAGCTGCACCCAGGGGTGTTTGTGGCGATAGCCCAGCGGCTTGTTGGGCAGGCCTTCGGAGTGGCCGTAGACAGGCCTTGGCAAGGTCTTCAGCTCGCGCAAGGAAAGGGCCGGCGCGATAATATTGTCTGGTTGGCGATAGTTCATGGCTGTATATCGTTAGACGGAAAACCCATGGCACGTTAACGTGATTGCCTGTTCCACGCAAGCCCTTCAAGACATGTCCAATATCCGCCTGCTGTTCGATAAATTCACGCTTACCCTGATCGTGGTCATCGCGATAGCCACGCTGTTGCCCGCGCACGGGAGCGGGGCCGTGCTGTTCGAGTGGCTGACCACCCTGGCCATCGCCCTGCTGTTTTTCATGCACGGCGCCAAGCTCTCGCGCAACGCCATCATCGCGGGTGCCATGCACTGGCGCCTGCATGCCCTGGTGTTTGCCTGCACCTTCATCATGTTTCCGATTCTGGGATGGGTGCTGCGGCCCGTGCTGCTGCCTTTGCTGGGCGGGCCCTTGTACATGGGGGTGCTGTATCTTTGCGCCTTGCCCGGCACGGTCCAGTCGGCCATCGCCTTTACCTCCATTGCGCGCGGCAATATTCCGGCGGCGGTGTGCAGCGCGTCCGCCTCCAGCCTGATCGGCATTGTGGTCACCCCCTTGCTGGTGAGCTGGCTGATCGGGGGGGGCGGCCAGTCGGGGTCGACGCTGCATGCCATCGTGCACATCAGCGTCGAATTGCTGCTGCCGTTCGTGGCCGGTCATCTCATGCGCCCCTGGATCGGCGCTTGGGTGCATCGCAACAAGACCTGGCTGAAAATGGTCGACCAGGGTTCCATTTTGCTGGTGGTCTACACCGCGTTCAGCGCTTCGGTCATTGGCGGGTTGTGGAAAACGGTGCCGCCCATGGCCTTGTTGGTGCTGGTGCTGGTATGTTGCGTGCTGCTGGCCCTGGCGCTGGCGGCCACCACCCAGCTGGCCCGCCGCCTGGGCTTCAACAAGGAAGACGAAATCACCATCGTGTTCTGCGGCTCGAAGAAAAGCCTGGCGACCGGCGTTCCCATGGCCCAGGTGCTGTTCGCTTCCAGCATGGTGGGGCCGATGCTGCTGCCGCTCATGGTGTTTCACCAGATTCAGCTCATGGTGTGCGCCGTGCTGGCGCAAAAATACCAGCAGCGAGCGCCCTCCGGCGAGGACGCTTTGCAGGAACCTGCTTGATGGGGCGTTAAAGGCCCTGGACGTCCAGCGTGCCGGCTTCGGGCTCGGCGGCGGCCGGTGCGGCTGCGCCAGGCTGGTCTTGGGGTTCGGCGGCCGTGTCCTGGGAGGCTTGGGGCGTGGGCTGTTTGGCCGCCTTGCGCGATTTCGCGGCATTGGCGCGCTGGCGCGACGCCAGCTTTTTGGCGAACTGGGCTTCGGCCGCGGTAACCGTGCCGGACGGCTCGCCCGACAGGTCCAGGCGCGGGGCGTCCTGGATCATGCAGGCCCAATAGCGGCTGCCCTGGCACCAGGTCTTGACGGCCTCGGTGATTTCCTCGGGGGTCAGCTTAAGGGTCTCGGCCTGCAGGTGCAATTCCTTGTGGATGCCTAGTTTCAGCGGCACCTTGGGCGCCGGCTTTTTGGGAAAAGCCTTGGGAAACAGGCGCTGCAGGCGCGAGATCGTGATCACGACGGGATCGACCGGTTCGGCGTTTTTCTGGCTGTTCCTGGGGGCGGCCGGCCGTTGCGAAACCCGTTCTTTACGGTTGCCCCGCTTTGCCTGCCTTTCCTGCTCGGCCTTGGCGGTCAGCTCGCGTTTCAGTGCGGCCAGTTGTTCGAATCCCATCGCGTCGTAATTCCATAAGTTGACTGTGGTGCGATTGTAGCAATCCGGCGGCGTTTGGTTGCGCCGGGCCGGTGTGGAAGGAAACGAGCTGTTACCCCGCCAGTCAGCCCGGCAGCGCCGCGGCGCCGTGGCCGTGTTCCATGAGCTTGGCAAAGAGCTCTTGCTGTGTTCTGACGCCCAGCTTGGCAAAGCCGCGATTGCGGTAAGTGATGGCCGAGGCGGTTTTTATTCCCATGGCCTGGGCGGCGGCGGGCACGGTGAGGCCACGGGCTATGGATAGCACGAGGTCGTACTCGCGCTTGCTGAGCTTGTTGTCCAGCCCGGCTTGCAGGCGATCGAGTCCGCTGGCGCTTAGGGCGGGCGCCTGCGGCATGGTGCGAAAACGCTGGACGGCGGCCTCGCCCAGGCAATTGGCCAGAAGTTCCAGGTAGCGCAGGTCGGAATGGGACAGCGCTTGCGCGCGGGCCGTGCGGTAAAGGCCGATGAACAGATTGTTGTTGTTTCCGAGCTGGCGGAATATGCCGAACCGCTGCAGAGTGCCCACGCTGTCGTAGCAGGCGTTGCGGTAGGCGGGGTCGACGATGTCCTGCGCGTTCTGGTGCAGCAGAATGGTGGAGCCCGCCTGTGGCGCCTGGGTGTTGCTGCGCAGAACCTCCTGCAGGGCGATGTCGCGCTGGTAGTGCTGCCTGATGTAGGCGCTGGAAGCCGATGGCGGCGTGGGGGATGGCCGGGATTCGGCATGCCCCAGCAGCAATGGCTGGCCTCTGGCGGGCAACAGGAACATGGCGCAATTCAGCATGTCCACCTCGGCGCGAACCAGGTCCAGGATGGCCCGGGGCAATCGCGCCCGGTCTTCGTCCGTGATGGCCGACAGCAATTGGGAAAGCCCCGATTGCGAGATCGGGAATTTGCTGCCGGGTGGTGGGTTGCCTTTCCATATCCGCATTTGCAGACTCCGTGTTCTGGCGTTTTGTCCACAGTTCAGGGGACATACAGTGGACGGCCGTATTTTTATTATGGTGCATGGTCGCCGTTGCGGCGCGCTGCCGCGCCGTGTCATCGGTAATTTTAATGTAAATGGCTCCACATGGGCTTGCCGTGGCGAATTGCGCCGGCGCCGATGCGGACTTTCATTCGTCGAGGAAGTTGTATGCCTGGTTCGCCGTCTTTCGCTTTTCCACCGAAGCTTGCCTTGTACTACAGCCCGAAGGCCTGTTCGCTGGCCTCGCATATCGCCCTGGAGGAGTCGGGCCTGGCGTACGAGGCGGTATCGGTCAACATCCGCAACCAGGAAAACCGGCGGGAGGAGTATTTGCGGCTCAACCCCGGCGGAACGGTGCCCACCCTGGGCATCGATGACCAGCCGCTTACCGAGTCCCAGGCCATTCTTACCTACATTGCCGACCTGGTTCCCGAACGCCAGCTGCTGCCGCGTCCCGGCACGCTGGCGCGGGCGCGGGCTCACGAGTGGATGAATCTGATTTCGAGCAGTCTGCATGTGTCGTACCGCTCGGTGTTCCGGCCCCAGACCTATGGCGGGGACGAGCCGGCGGCGATGGAGCAGGTGCGGCGGCAGGGCCGCAAGAACCTGGCCAAGTACCTGGCGCTGATCGAATCGCGCCTGGACCCGGCCAGCGCGTATGCCTTGGGCGAGACGTTTACCGTGGTGGATGCCTACCTGTTCGTCTTCTATCTGTGGAGCTACGACGATCGCCTGCAGTGCGATCTGCCCGAGCGTCCCCGCTACCGGGCGCTGGCCGAGCGTGTGGCGGCGCGCTCCGCCGTACGCAAGGTGGTGGCCAGGGAGCGCTGCGTGCGGGCCTACGACCTGCCCGACCATATCCCGCTGGACGACGCCCAGGGCCGGAATGCATCAGTTGCCGGGGCGGGTTCCCGATGACTTTGTACGCGGTGCAGAAACTTATCTACGAGGTCAATCGCAGCCCCGAGGCCCTGGAAGCGTTCAAGACCGGGCCCGATGCCTTCATGCAGGCCTATGAACTCAGCACGGAAGAGCGCGGCGCGCTAAGCAAGCCGGATATCGGACTGCTGTACGTGCTGGGGGTCAATGGCCAGTTGCTGATGCATTTTGCCGCGGCCTGCGGGTATGAGTGGAATGATTACCTGGATGCCATGCGCGCCGGCCTGGCGTCCTACGGCGAGGTGCGCGAAGGCATCTACGCGATCAAGAAGGAAAAACCATGAGTATTGTATTTTGCGGCGTGTGCAGCCACGGTCCGGGCATTACGGCGCGCACCGAGCGCGCCGAGCCCGCGGCGCGGGAGCGCCTCATGCAAAGCTACGCGCGCATGCGCCAGGCATTGCGCGATGCGCGTCCGGATGTATTGGTGGTGATCGCGGCCGAGCATTTCGCCAATTTCTTCATGGACAATATGCCCGCATTCGCGGTGGGCATGGCGGATCACTACGATGGCCCCATCGAAGACCCCGAGTGGCTGCGCATTCCCCGTACCCGGGTTCCAGGCAGCCGGGATATTTCCCTGCGCCTGATCCAGGGCATGATGCAAAGCGTGGATCTCAGCTATTGCGAGGAATGGAAATTCGACCACGGCATCATGGTGCCGCTGCATCATTTGACGCCCGACTACGATCTGCCGGTCATTCCCATGAACATCAATTGCCAGAACCCGCCGCTGGCGCCGCTGCACCGCGTTTACGCCCTGGGGCAGGCCATACGCCACGCCGCCGAGAGCATGAGCGAGCGGATCGCGGTCATCGGCACCGGCGGGATCTCCCATTGGCCATGCACGCCGGACACGGGGCTGATCAACGAAGAGTGGGATAGAGAGTTCCTGCGCCGCTGGGCCGCCAACGACCGCGACGCCTTGCTCGACTACACCGACGACGCCACCTACCTCGATGGCGGGCAGGGGGGCTACGAAATCCGCACCTATATCGCCGCCGCGGGGGCGGCCGGCGGCGCCCCCGGCGAAGTCTGGTGCTACGAGCCCATTCCCCAATTCGCCTGCGGATGCACGGTGGGTGTCATGCAGCTTTAGTGGCTGGTTTCCGGGGGGAGCAAGCCACTGTCGTCGAGACGGCCTGAGGCTGGATAGGCGGCGAGCCGTCTCGACCACACACCGCCGCGTCAGATTCCGAAGTATGTCGAGCATTGACGCTCCCGGAGCGTGAGGCCGGCCTTGTTGTGCTACCGTGGCATTTCTTTTGCCCTTTTTCATGAGCGTGGACGGCTGCCGCCGGCCATGCTTGCAGGGCCGCTTTGCCATTCAATGCCATGTCTTCTCATTCCGTAGCCGTCATAGGCGGCGGCCCCGCCGGGCTGATGGCGGCCGAAACGCTGGCCCAGGCTGGCGTGGCCGTCGACCTTTACGACGCCATGCCCTCGGTGGGCCGCAAGTTCCTGCTGGCCGGGCGCGGCGGCCTCAACCTTACCCATAGCGAGCCGGCGCGCGTGTTCCGGTCGCGTTTCGGCGGGCGCGAGCCGCAGGTTGAGCCCTGGCTGGATGGCTTCGATGCGCAGGCCGCGCGCGAATGGGCACACGGCCTGGGCGTGCAAACCTTTGTGGGCTCGTCGGGCCGGGTGTTTCCCAAGGAAATGAAGGCTGCGCCTTTGCTCAGGGCGTGGCTGCGCCGCCTGCGCGCCGGCGGGGTGCGTGTGCACACGCGGCATGTCTGGCGCGGCTGGGACGACGATGGCGCTTTGCGGCTGGATACGCCTTCGGGCCCGCTGCGAGTGCGCGCGGACGCGGTGGTGCTGGCGCTGGGCGGCGGCAGTTGGCCCAGGCTGGGTTCCGACGGGGCCTGGCAAAGCGTGCTGGCGCAACGCGGCGTCGAGATGGCGCCGCTGTTGCCGGCCAATTGCGGCTTCCTGGCCGGCTGGACGCCTTATTTCTCACAGAAGTTCGCCGGACGGCCATTGAAGGCGATTGCCATGGCTCCCGCGGGAGAGCCCGCCATGCGGCGCGGCGAACTCATGGTGACGGCCGACGGCCTGGAAGGCGGGCTGATGTATGCCTGGTCGGCCAGCGTGCGCGACACGATCCTGGCGCGGGGCGAGGCGGTCGTGCATATCGACTTGCTGCCCGCCTACGAGCCGGCGCGGGTGCGCGCCGAAACCGGCCGTCCGCGCGGCGCCCGTTCCTGGTCCAGCCATCTGGGCAGCCGCCTGGGCCTGCACGGCGCCAAGATGGGCCTGCTGCGCGAATGCCTGCCCAAAGAAGCGTTTGACGATCCGGCGATCCTGGCGGTGGGCATCAAGCGGCTGCCGGTAAGGCTGAGCGGCATGCAGCCTTTGGCCGAGGCCATCAGCAGCGCCGGCGGCGTGCGGTTCGAGGGACTGGACCAGGGCCTGATGCTGCGGCCGGTTCCCGGCGTGTTCTGCGCCGGCGAGATGCTGGATTGGGAAGCGCCAACCGGCGGCTATTTGCTGACCGCTTGCCTTGCCAGCGGCCAGGCGGCGGGGCGCGGCGTATTGCGCTGGCTTGGCCGATAGCTGGAAAAAGCTTTCCCGCCGGCAGTCCCGAGAGCTTCGGGTTGCAGGCGCAACCCCCATGGTATAGAGGCCCCGGTTTGAGGACCGGAGCCTCTGCGACGCAATGCGGGGGCGCCTTCGGCGCCGTATCGACCTTGTCGCGCCTGGCCTTAGCCTGAGGCCGCAGGCTGGCGCTTTGGCGGGCGGTCAAAGCATGGACTTCGCCGAGGAAAGCACCGTGTTGCAGATTTGTTCGGTGGCCGCCGCTTTCAGCCCGCTGCCGCCCAGGTTCACCTGCTTGCCGTCGTCGCCGTGCAGAATTCCCTTTATGCCGTCGGTGTAGCTGCTGCTGGTGGTCGAGGGCTTGTCGGTGGTTTTGTTCATCAGCGAGTCCTGAACCGATTGCGCGCTGTTGCCGCTAAGGTATTTGTTTTTGAGGCAGTACTCCAGCACGCCCGCAATATTGCTGATATTGCTTGAACCGGCGCCCGATCCGGACAGCAAGCCTCCGGCCCCGCCGCCAAGAAGACCGCCGGCGCTACTGGCGCCGCTTTTGAGCAGGTCGCCGCCAAGTTGGGCCTGGGCGGCGCAGAATGGAAGGACGATTGCCAGCAGTCCGCCGAGAACTGCCGCGCGATGAGTATGGTTCATGTGGAACTCCTTTGGCCGATGGAACGATGCTGCGGCTTTCAACTGTAAGCCCTTTTCGGGGCGCGCGTTATTGGCTGTTTGTTGCAGCAGTCATAGTGTGCTTGCCTGCTTCGCGAGTTGATCAAGCGGATATTAGGATACAGGATGCCGATGCCGCCCATGCCGAGGCTGTTATCTGCTGTACTAGTATTTTCAATTGTCTTGTACAGGTATGAGAAACGCCTAGAATAAAAAATCGTTCATTACAGGAAGGCGATCATGCGCAACCAGACACAAGTCGTTTCAGAACAATACAACCCGGTGGCCGGCGCCTACCTGACCAGCGCCGTGCATGCCCAGGGCCAGGATCTGCAGGATCTGGCCGCCTTGGCCCAGGCGCATCCCGGCGCCCGGGTGCTGGATCTTGGCTGCGGCGCCGGGCATGTCAGCTTCGCCGTGGCGCCGTTCGTCGATAGCGTCGTGCCTTACGACCTCTCGCGTGAAATGGTGGCGCTGGTTCAGCGCACGGCGGCCGAGCGCGGCCTGAACAATATCCGCGCCGAATGCGGGGTGGCCGAGGCCCTGCCGTTCGAGCCGGCTTCCTTCGACATCGTTCTTACCCGCTTCAGCGCCCACCATTGGGTCTGTATCCAGACCGTGGCCGAGCAGATCATGCGGGTTCTGAAGCCTGGCGGAAAGCTGGTGGTCATCGATGTCGTGACACCGCAGAACGCCTTGTTGACGACGTATATGCAGTCCATCGAGCTGCTGCGCGACACCTCGCATGTCCGCAATCGGTCCGTATCCGATTGGGAGGCGGTGCTCAAGCGGGAAGGCTTCCAGGCCCTGGCATCCAGGCAATGGAAGCTGCCGCTCAATTTCGCGAACTGGGTCGAAAGAATGCAAACGCCCGCCGAGCGTGTTGCCGCCATTGTGTCGCTTTTGCAGGCCGCGCCGGCAGAGGTGCTGGAGTATTTCGAGGTGCAGGCAGACAACTCGTTCGTCGTCGATACGGCATGGGTGGAAGCCGTCAAACCCGCGTGAATGGCGGCTTCGGCAAAGGCGGTGGATCCGCAGCGCCTCAGTGGGCGGATCCGCGCGTCAATGCCATTCGAACACCGCCCTGGCTGAGCCTTTTGCGTGGACGTCGACGTTGCGGGTCTGGGTTTTGTTTTGGTAGGTGGCGGAAACCCGGTACTTGCCCGCCGGCAGCCGAACCAGAAAATAAGGGCCGTTTGCGTCGGCGTTCAGAACGTTGTCGTTCTTGGCGTTGCGTATGACGACGGAGACGTCGGAAACATAAGCCGCCTTGCCGTCCAGCCTTTGGGCGAACGTCAATGCCAGGGGATACCTGGGCATGGCTTGCTTGAAGGCGGTGGATTCGTCGATGCCGATGCCGCCGGTCACGTATTCGATACTTCCAGAGTGCTGCGCCGGCGGCAACTGGGCGAAGGCGCCGCCGCCGAGAAGCGCGCCCGCGCAAAGGGCGGCGCCAACAAGCGATTTACGGATTTTTTGCGCAAGCTTCGGTGTGGCAGAACGATGTTCGGTGTTTGCGGGGAACATGATGACCATTCTCCTTGAGTGAGCTGATCAGGCTCTTATTTTATACTCGCTCCCTTGGTTTTTGCGTTGCCTTTTTTCAGCAGTTCGCCGCATCCGTTGCCCTCGTTCGTGCCCAGGTTGAGCAAAGGCACGAGCGCGGCCAGCGGCGCGGCCACGACTCCCAGCGCCACCGCCGCGCCGGCTCTGGCGGCTATGGGGCCCGCATGGACTCCCACATCCGGCTTCTTGAACGTGCCCCGCACGTACAAGGGCGTGCGCAGCGTGAATATGCGCAGCGTCTTGTTTTCGGGCTTGATGTCCAGGTCGAGCTTTTCCGAGGCCAGGTTGATGGTGCCCGTGATGTCGACGGTGGCGTCTTCGGTGTCCAGCTTGAACACGCGCGTCTGCATGAGGCCGTTCTTGACGCCGAAGTCGCTGACCATGCAGTTGAGCTTGACCTGCTCATCGCCGAACAGCTTGACCAGCACGATGTTGGCCAGGTTCAGGCCGGCTGTTTCCATCAGCAGGTGGCTGATGGTGCCTTTGCCGATGACGGCGCTAAGTTGGCCGCTCGAAGTGCCCAGCAATTGCGCGAACGATTTGCCGTGGCCGCTCAGCGTCGCGTCGCCGTGCAGTTCCCCCAGGCTGGCTTGCATGCTTTCGGCCCCCGGCAGCAGCTTGCGCAGCTTCAGATGGCGGGCGGAAACGTTCAACTTGGCCTGGATGTCGCTGCCCTTTCCGTCCAGCATGATGGTGGAAGCCAGCGTGCCGCCCGCCACGCCGAAGTCCAGCGGCGTAAGCGTCAGGACCTTGTCGTCCAGCTTGACGTCGGCCTTGACGTTCTCCAGCGGCAGTTGCTCGCTTTGCACGATTTTGTCGCCGGAAAACCGGATGTCCGCGTCCATTCTGTCCCAGCTTGCCGTGTTGATGGGACTGGCGGGCAGGGCCTTGTCAGGGGGCTGCTTGTCGTTGCTCTTGCCCAGGCCGATAAGCGGTCCGAGGTCTTTCAGGCGCAGCAGCTTGGAGTGCAGCGTTCCCTTGAGCAGGGGGCGCGGCTTGCGCATCAGGTATTCCACGCTGCCCTCCAGGTCGCTGGCGCCCACCCGGCCCTTGAAGTTCTCGTAATGCCATTGTGATTGCCCGCGGTCGAGCAGGCCGGTCAGCCGGCCTTGCGTGGCATAGGCGGGCGTGTCCGGCAAGGCCAGGCCGGACAGGGGGTTGAGGTCGGCCATCGAGGCGCCCTTGAGCTTCAGGGTGAGGTCGAGGGCCGCCAGATTGGTGGGGCGTGTGATCGAACCTTCGATGTCGATGGTGGTCGCGCCCACCTTTACGGTGGCCTGGATGGGATAAGGCCTGCCCTGGCCGTTTTCCTGCAAGGACAAAATGCTGCCGGCCTGGCCCCGGCCGCTGATCTCGGCCTTGTTGTAGATGCCCGAAGCTTTCCAGCCGATGCCGTAGCCCTGCTCCGTGGTTTCGTCCAGCGTGTTCAGGTTGACTTTGGCGTCCAGCTTCGCACCTGGATTCTTGAACCGGATGTCCACGTTGTGCAGGACAAGGCGCTGCAGGTCGAGGTTCCAGGCCGGGGGAGGGCTGTTTTCGGCTGGTTTTTCGGTGAGCGACCAATTGTTGGCGCCGCTTTCTTCGCGTTCCAGCACGATGTCGGCGTCTTGCAGTTCCAGGCTGGGTATTTGCACGGTGCGGGTGAGCAGCGCGGCAAGGTTCAGCGTAACCGCCAGTTTCCCCACCTTGCCCATGTCCGGGGACGAGGTGCTCCACGCGGGATTGCCGATGTGTATGTCGCGGGCCGTGATTTGCGGCCAGGGCAGCCACCCCGCTTTGCCGACGGGTTCGGCTTGCGGGGACAGCCATTGCACGGAAAGATCGCCGTCGAGGGAAACCGGCCTGTGGGTGAGTTCGCTGATCTGGCGGCCCAGCCAGGGCCTGGCCATGTTCCAGTCCATGAGCGCCAGCGCCGCTACGCATGCGGCCACTATCAGGATCAATCCCAGGACGATTCCGACTATGGCTTTTGCGTAGCGTGGCATATTGGCTTTCCCTTGTAGCGGCGGTGCATGCCTGGCCGAACAGCATGCCTGCTTGTCTAAAGCCTACAAGTTTGGCGCGGCGCCCGCAAGGCGGCCGCAGCGGCTACGGTAAGCAAACTTTACCGGTCGGCCGGGCCCGCCGGTCGTGCAAAACCGCCAGGGCGGTCCGGTCAGGCATGGACGCGGAGCGCGCTTTCGACAGCCGCGCCGATTGCCAGGATGCGCCGGTCTTGTCCCGCCGCGCCGCAGACCATCATTCCGGCCGGGGCGGCATCCGGTTCATGCATGGGCACCGACAATGCACAGCCGTCGATCATGTTGACGATGCTGGCGTTGCGCAGCGCCAGCATATTGATGCGGCTGTAGTCGCTGTCGTTGGCCAGATCCGCAATGCGCGGGGGAATGATGGCGACGGCGGGCATCAGCATGGCGTCGTAGAGGGCGATGCGCGCCCGCGAGGTTTCGACGAGCGCCGCCCGCGCGGCCAGGGTGTCCAGATAATCGGCTGCCGTTTGCAAGGCGCCCCGTTCGATGCGGATTCGAACGCGCGGGTCGTAGCTGGCGCCTTGTGCCTCAAGATGATGCCGGTGCCAGGCATAGCTTTCGGCGGCGGAAAAGCCGCCTTTTGCGTTCATGGAGGCAATGTCGCCGAATTCGGGGAAGGGCAGTTCCTGGATATGCGCGCCTTGCGCTGCAAGCCGGCCCAGGCTTTGCTCGAAAGCCCGGGCCACCTGCGGGTCCAGCGCATCCAGGGCCACCGTGGTGGGCACGACGAATCGCAGCCCCTTCACTGGCGGAATGGCGGGCGTTTCGGGCGGCTCGCCGGCCAGAATGGCATCCATGATGGCGCAGCAATGGGCGCTGCGGGCAATCGGACCCACGGAGTCCAGGGTGGTGGACAGCGGTATTGCGCCACTGCGCGGAACGCGGCTGGCGGTGGGCTTGAACCCCGCCAGCCCCAGGAAGGCCGCGGGAATCCGGCAGGAGCCTCCCGTGTCGGTTCCCAGGGCGCCATAGGCCATGCTGCGCGCCACCGAGATGCCGGCGCCCGAGGACGAGCCGCCCGGCACCCGGGCCGCCTGTGCGTCCCAGGGGTTGAGCGGCGTGCCGTAGTGCGGGTTGATGCCCAGGCCGGAGTAGGCGAACTCGGTCATATTGGTTCGGCCGATGACGACGAAGCCGGCCCGGCGCAGCCGCGCCACGGCGGGAGCGTCCGTGGCTGCCGGTTTGTTGTTCGCCAGAATGGTCGATCCCGCCGTGGTGACTTGCCCGGCGATATCGAACAAATCCTTGATGGAAACGGGGATGCCGGCATACGGCGAGGGCGCCGCGCCGGCTTGCCGCAGCGCGTCCATGGCGCTTGCGGCAGCCAGGGCGTTTTGCGCATCGACCAGGGTGAAGGCGTTTCCGCCGTTTCCCTTGTCGTCGTGAATCCGGGCCAGGCAGGCTTCGGTCAGGGCGCGGCTGCTGCTGCGGCCGGCCGCAAGATCACCCGCCAGGCTGGCCAGCGTGGGTTCGAAGTGTGTCATGGCTTCGTGATTCCTTATTGGGCGTTGACAGGCCGGGCCCCGCGTCGCGGTATGCGGATCCGGTGCGTACTTGCGCTGGTTCGTCGTTGACCTGCCGTCAAACAGGCAGCGGGACTATGTTATAGCCCAGACGGATGACGCGCGCGAGTACAGGGTCTTCCAGCTCGGCCTCGAACCTGGCCGAGGGGCGGATGGCGCCGATGGCGGTCAGGGTTCCCCCGAACATGGCGGTGTGCGGCGCCAGCGCGTCCGAGCCCGTGTAGCCGTGGATCAGTTCCGTGGCCGCAAGCAGCGCGTCCACCTTGCCTTCCTGGTACAGGACGCGCCGGCCGTTTTCCTGGATGAAGCTCCGCAGGATCAGGCTGTCCCAGTGATCCGCCACGTCGTCGAAAGGCCAGACGGTGCCGGCGACGGGCTTGTCGCACATCTGCTTGGAGACGGACACATCGTAGGCCTCTACCTTGCGGTCGGTGTGATCGGAGCCCAGCCCCACGTGCAGCCGGCCGTCGGCGCCTGCGAACAGCACGGTTTCCGCCTCACCGCTGGATGCCGCGCCCCAGCACTGGATGTTGCCGTGGGTCGTGAGCCGGGAAGCGGCCACCCGGTAGAACAAGGGCGTGCTGGCGGGCCGGGCGATGCCCAGGGCCTCCAGCTCGACGATATGCTCTTCCACGGCGGCCTTGTCGCGGCCTGCCCAGCCGGCGATGACCAGGTCGTCGACGGCAAAATCCTGCGGCGCCGCGCCGCGGCGGCTTTCGATGTTCAGCTTTAGAATCATTTTCACTGTTCCGATGTTGAAGAGGGCGGCATCGTGCCGCCCACAGCCTGCCTTGCCCCGGCCGGACGAGCCGCCGGCCTTTGCGTCAGACCTTTTCCGGCTCCAGGGAAGCCGCCCGTTCCAGGCTGTCGAACATGGCAATGCGCCGCAGCAGCGCACGCCCCTTTTCGGGGTCGGCGGCGGCTTCGCGGATCTGGTCGCGGAACTGCCTGCGGTCGTTCTCGTCGCGGGCTTCCAGGTTGCGCTTGTTGCGGATGGTGTCGCCCTGGATAGCCTCCAGCGTCACCGTGCGGCGTTGCAGGTCGTAGGAGTCGAGCGCGGCCTCGCCGGCTTCGCCCAGGATGACGCGGCCGAGCCGCTTCGACAGGTTCAGGGCATCGTGGATGCCGCCGTTCATGCCCATGCCGCCCAGGGGGTTGTTGATGTGCGCGGCGTCGCCGGCCAGGAAGGTGCGCCCAAGGCGGAACGATTTGGCAACGCGCTGGTGCACCCGGTAAAGCGTTACGTGCTGGACGTCGAAGTCGGCGCCGGGCGGCAGGACGCGCCGCATCGATTCCTGGATGTAGGCGTCGCTCGTGGCTTCCTCGTCCGACTTTTCGGTGGCCACGGGCATCATCACCCGCCATGCGCCGACGATGCGCAGCAGGAAGTGCCAGCGCACGGGGTCGGCCACATAGCTTACGGACGACACGCCTGGCCGAGCCGAGGCGAAGTCGAAGGAGGTCGTGATGACCAGGAATCGTTCCGGCCAGGTAAAGCCGTCGAACTCGATGTCCTGGGCCCGCCGGACGATGCTGTTGGCGCCGTCCGCGCCGATCAGCCACCGGCAGCGGTGGCGCTGCGTGCCGCCGTCGGCCTGCAGGCCGATGTCGACGCCTTCCGTATCCTGGCTAATGGATACGATGGGCGCGCCGAACCTGATGGTGAACAAGGGGTTGTCCTTGAGGCGATCCAGGATGATGCGCGTCAGCTTGAACTGTTCGCTCTGCACCCGATAGGGGTGGCGGGTGAGGTCCGAGATGGCTGAAAAATTGAAGGTGCCGAGCTCGCCGTCGGCGGTCGAGCTGTATTGCACCGTCGGCGCGACCAGGCCCTGCGCCATCAGTGGTTCGGCAAAGCCCAGGTCGTCGAGCATGTCCAGGGTGGGCGGATGGAAGGTCGACGCCCGGGACTCCAGGCTCAGGCTGTTCATTTTCTCGCATACCGTGACCGGGATGCCGCGGCGCACGAGATCCGCCGCCGCGACCATGCCGACCGGGCCGGCGCCCGCGATGATGACTGGTACTTCTTTGCTCATGATGAATGAATTCCTTGGAACGTATGGGGTGGCGCGCCCGCGCAGCAAGGCGCCCCAGGACCTAGGCCGGGTCGTAGTAGTGGATCTCGAGCAGCACGCAGCCGCCGTCGGACTTGAAAGGGCCGTGGTAGGCCCCGGGCGGGCGGCAGGCATAGGTGTTGGGCGGGAACGCCTGGCCGCCTTGGCCGTTTTCGTCGTTGCCGACGCTCAGGTCGCCCGAGACCAGAAACACCTCTTCCCAATAGTCGTGCACGAAGGGCTTGGTGGTGAAGACGCCGGGCCCGAAGCGCAGCAGGCGGGTCTGCGAGCCGCGCTTGGCCTTCTCATCCAGGCCGCCCGCCAGAACCTTCTGCTGGACGTTCAGGCCGGGCGGATAGCCTGGCGGCTGTTCCCAGCCGGACTCCATGTCGATGGTGTGAAATTCCTTGTGCTGCTTGTTGACTGCCATGATGATGTCCTTTCAGGGTTTGGCTGCTTTGACGTTGGCGATCTTGTCGAACTCGACATTGACCAAATGCTTGCCGTCGCGCTTGACCTCGCGCAGATAAACGTTCTGGGTGATGTCCCGCGTTTGCGGGTCGATGCTGATCGGGCCGCGCGGGCTTTCAAAGCTGAGGCCCTTGAGCGCGTCGATCAGCTTGGCGCCGTCCTCGGTTTTCCCGCCGGTTTTTTCGAGCGCCGCGTAAATGGCCGCCATGCCGTCGTAGCCGTCCACCGAAAGAAAGTTGGGGCGGTCGTCGGGGCCGAACATTTGCGCGTATTCCTTGACGAATTTGCGGTTCAGGCCGGAGTCGTGCGTGGGCGAGTAATAGCCCGATGTAATGGTGCCGATGACGCCGTCGCCCAGCGAGTCGATGAGGGTTTCATCGGTCAGGTCGTGAGTGCCGATAAGGCGTATGCCGGCCTTGCGCAGGCCGCGTTCGCGGTATTGCTTGACGAACGCCACGGTGGCGGGGCCGGGCGGCAGGAAGACGAACACGGCATCGGGTTTTTCGTCCTTGACCTTTTGCACGTAGCTGGCGAAATCGGTATTGCTTACCGGAACCCGCACGCTGCCGACGATGGTCTTGCCCTCGTCCTTGAAGGCCTTGCTGAAGGCTTTTTCGGTGTCGATGCCGGGCGCGTAGTCGGCCACCAGCGTGTATACCTTGTTGATGCCGTGCCTGGCGGCCCATTGCGCCAGGGGAATGGCGGTCTGGGGCAGCGACGACGATACGCGCACGATGTACGGCGAGCGCGACGGAACGACGGCGCTCGATGCATTCATGACGATCATCGGGCGCTTGGCCTGGGTGGCGACCGGCGCCGCCGCCAGCGCCGAAGGCGTCAGGCCGAAGCCCGCCAGGATCTCGGCCTTGTCGGCCACCAGCAGGTGTTGGGCTTCGCGCCGGTCGACCTCGGGCGCGATGCCGGTGTCGTCCTTGTAGATCATTTCTATTTTCCGGCCGGCCACCACATCGCCGTGTTCTTTCAGGAAAACCTTGATGCCGTTGCTGATCTGCTTGCCGAAGGACGAGAACTCGCCGCTGAACGGAAGGATTACGCCGATCTTCAGCGGCACCGGCTCTGTCGCGGCATGGGCCGCCGAAGCGCAGAAGCAGGCGGCGAAAGCCGCGGCGGCCATAGGCTTGAGGTAGGGCTGGAAGGGGTTTTGCATTGTTTTGTCTCCGTGGTCGTAAGGGTGGCCGAGCGTGGCTTGTTCCACCGTGTTCAGGATTCGTCGATTGGCGACGCTATGCCGGCAAGTAGGCCGTAAACTCCGGTTGTTGATATTTTTGATATATATTCACACGGTACCCGCATGAAAGTTCTTATGAATTAAATGGTAATGGCGCATATGCTCATGCGACAAACGATTTGTTTTTCACATATGTTAAGTTTTTGGAAATAAGTCGATGCGTAGAAACATCCCCAGCCTGGGGGCGCTGCTGGCGTTCTCCACGGTGGCCAAGCACGAAAGCGTGACCGCCGCGGCGCACGAGCTGTCCTTGACGGCCAGCGCCGTGTCGCGTCAGATCGCCTTGCTGGAAGAGCAATTGGGCGTGGCGCTGTTCAGCCGGGTTCGCCAGCGCGTCATCCTTACGCGCGCCGGCCGGGTCTACAGCGCCAATATCGCCCAGACGCTGGACAAGCTCGAGAGGCAGACGCTGGAAATCATGGCGCACGAAGGGGAAGGGCGCGTGCTGGAGATCGCGGCGCTGCCCACGGTCAGCGCCCAGTGGCTGATTCCCCGGCTGGGCGATTTCAATCGCGAGCATCCCGGTATCACGATCAATGTGCACGCCAGAACCAGCCGGTTTCTTTTCAACGAGGCGTCCATCGACGGGGCGCTCTACTTCGGGTCGGATTCCTGGCCGGGCGCGAAAACCGAGTATCTGTTCGACGAGGTTCTGCTGCCCGTGGGCAGCCCCAGGGTCGCCAGCGAGCTGAAAAGCATGGAGGCCGCCGAGATCGTGCGGCAGCCGCTATTGCATTTGATGACCCGGCCCGACGCATGGCGCGAATGGAGCTCGGCGGCGGGCGCCACGCATATCAACATCATGCGCGGGGCTCGCTTCGAAGTGCAGTCCATGCTGATCGCCGCCGCATGCGCCGGGCAAGGCGTGGCGCTGCTGCCGCGCTTCCTGATCGATGATCTTCTGGACAGCGGAGCCTTGCGGGTGCTGTCCGATCTGTCGGTGCAAAGTCCGGGCGCCTATTACTTTGCCTATCCCGAAGACAAAAGCAACGAGGTTGCGCTGACCAGGTTTCGCTTGTGGTTGACGGGCACCAAAAGCGGGCTTTCCCATCCTGGGGTGTAACGGGGTCCTGGCTGCGTTATTTCAGGCCGTCTTCCCAATGCAGGGCATGCACGTCGATGCCTTCCTGCGCCATTTCCCATAGCGGCGACATGTCGCGCAGCTTGCCGACTTGCCCGGTGATCAGCTTGACGGCAAAGTCGATGTCTTCTTGTGTGGTGAAGCGGCCCAGGCTGAAGCGGATGGCGCTGTGGGCCAGTTCGTGGCTGCGCCCAAGGGCGCGCAGCACGTACGAGGGCTCGAGGCTGGCCGAGGTGCAGGCCGACCCGCTGGAGACGGCCAGGTCCTTGACGGCCATGAGCAGGGACTCGCCTTCGATGTAGTCGAAGCTCAGGTTCAGGTTGTTGCACGAACGCCGTTCGAGGCTGCCATTGAGGTAAACCGCGTCCAGCCTGGAAAGCCCTTCCCAGAGCCGGTCGCGCAGCTTGCCGATGCGCAGGTTCTCGTCGTGCATTTCCAGGCGCGCCAGGCGGAATGCCTCGCCCATGCCGACGATCTGGTGCGTGGGCAGGGTGCCCGAGCGAAAGCCCTTTTCGTGGCCGCCGCCATGCATCTGCGCCTCGATGCGCACGCGCGGCTTGCGGCGTATGTACAGCGCGCCTATGCCTTTCGGCCCGCAGGTCTTGTGCGCCGAGAAAGACATGAGATCGACGTTGAGAGTCTGCAGGTCGATGTCGACCTTGCCCGTGGCTTGTGCGGCGTCGACGTGGAACAGGACGCCGTTTTCGCGGCATATGTCGCCGATGGCCGGAATATCCTGGATGACGCCGATTTCGCTGTTCACGTACATGACGGAAGCGAGGATGGTGTCGGGCCGCAGCGCCTTTTTGAAGGCCTCCAGGTCCAGCAGGCCGTCGCTTTGGACGTCCAGGTAGGTGACTTCGAAACCCTGGCGCTCGAGTTCGGCGCAGGTGTCGAGCACGGCCTTGTGCTCGGTTTTCACCGTGACGATGTGCTTGCCGCGCCCGGCATGGAAATGCGCGGCGCCTTTCAGGGCGAGGTTGTCGGATTCGGTGGCGCCGGACGTCCAGACGATCTCTCTGGGGTCCGCATTGACCAGTTGCGCAACCTGCGAGCGGGCTTCCTCGACGGCCTCCTCGGCCTCCCAGCCGTAGGGGTGGGTGCGCGACGCGGGGTTGCCGAAATGCTCGTACAGCCAGGGCGTCATTTTGTCGGCGACGCGCGGATCCACCGGCGAGGTGGCCGCGTAGTCCATGTAGATGGGGCGTGAAGGCATGAGCCCGACTCCGGAATTCTGAAGGTATGGATACAGCTCAATCTTAACACCGCGCCCGTTCAGGGCCCCCAATTTCGAGCAGTTCGTGGCTACGGACGGCGGCGTCTGGAAGGCGGCCGCGGCGCGCCGGATGGCTGCTGCGGCTTCGTCCCGGGCTCCGGCGCCTGCTCTTTCGAATGCGCATCGCGCACGATTTCCAGCCAGGCGCGCGCGGCCAGCGACAGATAGGCGCCGCGGCGCCAGATCATGGCCAGGTCCCAATTGAGGTCGGGCTCGTCCAGCAAGACGTGAGCCAGTCCGGCCTGCCGGCGTTCGTCCATGATCAGGCGCGGCAGAAAAGCAATGCCAAGCCCGGCTGCGACGAGGGCCGTCAGGAAGTCGAGCTGGCCGCTGCGCGCGGCCACCGCCGGTTCGAAGCCGCGCCGATGGCAGGCCTGAAGAATGATCCGGTTCAAGGCAAAGCTGCTTTCCAGCTGGACGAAGGGCTCGGTGCGCAGGTCGTCCAGCTTGACCGAGGCGCGGCGCGCCAGCCTGTGGTTGGCCGGCATTAGCGCCACAAGAGGCTCTTTGCGCACCGCCTGGCTTTCGAACTCGTGGCTTACCGGCAACAGCGTTGCGGCCAGCTCGATATTGCCGGCCCGCAGGATTTCCTCGAGCTGCACGCTGCCGTGTTCGGCCAGCCGGATGTCGATGGCGGGGTAACGGTGGAGATAGATGGCAAACAGCGGCGCGAACAGCGTGTTCGAGCCTATGGTCGGCAACCCCAGCTGCAGCGTCCCGCGCCGCAGTCCCTGGATGTCCTGCAGTTCGGACAAGAGCTCGTCGCGCGCCGTCAGCATGCGGGTGGCGTGGCGGTAAACCGCCTCGCCGGCCGAGGTCAGCGTGTGGCGGTGGCCGATACGTTCGAGCAGCGGCGTGCCCAGTTCTTCCTCCAATTGCCTGACGGCCTTGCTGACCGTGGGCTGTGTGGCAAAAACAACTTTAGCCGCCCGAGAAAAGCCCCCTTGGCGGACGACTTCGACAAATGCCCGCAGGTTGCGCAGTTCCATGGGATTTCTCCGTGCTGGTTTGTGGACAGGCCGCCGGGCCGCGCCCGGGGCGGCTCCCGGCGTGCGCCCGGGTGGTTTCAATCGTGCCGCCTTCTCCTCATATTATTCCATTATTGAATCAAAATTATTCGAATAATTCATTTGTAGAATATCCTGGGCGAAACCTACACTGTCTTCACAGGAGTTGATCCATTCATGAAGACACGTGCCCTCACCGTAAATTTCCGGCGCGGCCTGCATCAGGCAAGGCTTGCGCAAATCGGCCTGATCATCGGCTTTTGGCTGTTGGGCGAGGCGTTGGTTCGGCTGGCGCATTTACCCGTGCCCGGCGGCATCGTCGGATTGGCGCTGCTGCTGGCCTTGCTGGCGACCGGCTGCATCAGCCCGATGAGCATGCGCCGCGGCGCGCAATGGTTTCTGGCGGAAATGCTGCTGTTCTTCGTGCCGGCCGTGCTGGCCGTTACCCAGCATGGCGAATTCATCGGCCTGCTCGGTGCGAAGATACTTCTGGTGATTCTCGTGGGCACGGTGACCGTCATGGCGGTCACGGCGCTGACCGTCGATACTTGTTATGCGTGGATGTCCAGGCAAGCGCGGCGCGGCGGCGGGCAGGGCTGAATCGTGGTTGCATCCGTGTTGCCCGGCATGAGGCCATTGGCCGATGGATTGTTGTGGTCGGCCTTGACCATCGTTTTCTATGTGATCGCCAAACGGCTGTACACGCGCTATGCCAGGTGGTGGCTGACGCCGCTGGCGCTGGCGCCCGCGCTGTTGATCGCGGTGGTTCTGGCGGCGCATGTCAGCTACCAAGATTACATTCAAGGCGCTGGATGGATGGTAAGCCTGCTGGGCCCAGCCACGGTTGCGTTCGCCGTGCCGATTTACGAGCAGCGCACGCTGGTGCGCCGCCATTGGCCGGTGCTGCTGATCGGGATGGTGGCGGGCAGCGCCACGGCCATCGCCACCGGCTGGGGTCTGGCCACGCTGCTCGGCCTGGATGGGGCGCTGCGCCTGAGCCTGCTTCCGCGCTCCATCAGCACGCCCTTCGCCATGGAGGTGTCCGGCGATATCGGCGGCATTCCCGACCTGACCGCCATTTTCGTGGTGGTGACCGGCGTGCTGGGCGCCATTATCGGCCAGTCCATGCTGTCCTGGCTGCCGATACGCTCGTCCCTGGCGCGCGGGGCCTTGCTGGGCGTGGGCGCCCACGGCGCGGGAACCGCCAAGGCGTATGAACTGGGCCGCGAAGAGGGCTCCATAGCCGGACTGGTCATGGTGCTGATCGGGCTGATGAACGTGCTGGGCGCAACGGTGCTGATGTATTTGTAGTAGCCCGTACGCAAAGAATGCGGAGTAAACAGGTCTTTGCGGTTCGGCGGCCGGCCCGCCGCCCCGGTTGTTTTTTTGATGTGTTAATTTTCTTGCGCATCCGAATAAAAGCTGATTTAATAATTTTAGAAAAAACGACTGGCTCCCTGTTTTTCATATAAAAGTGAAATATTTCACTAAATAATAAAAAAGCCGAATCGGCGCCGCAAAGGCGCAAAGAAGCACGCAGGGCGATTGCACGAATGCTGTTTTGCTGTTCTTGGTGGTTACACGAAAGTGAAATATTTCACTAAAAGGAGGCGACATGGAAGGAGCAATACAAAGTGAGGTGGGGGCTCAACCCACGGGTACCAGTTTAAGCAGCGCGGAAGAAGGCCGCCGCGATGTGGCATTGATTTCGGCGCGGATAGAGCGCCTGCCGGTTTCGGGCTGGCACGCCAAGCTGCTGGCCGTGGCCGCCACGGGGCATGTCTTCGATGCCTTCGACGCCGTTGCCATTGCATTCGTGCTTCCCGTGCTGGCGATGCAGTGGAAGCTGTCGCCGGGCGAAATCGGGATAATGATCTCCATGGGCTATCTTGGCCAATTGGTCGGGGCCCTGCTGATGGGCGCGGCGGCGGAGCGCTTCGGCCGTATCGCGGCTTTCAAGTATGCGCTGTTGATCATGGGTTTGTTCAGCCTGGGTTCGGCGTATGCCTGGGGCTTCGTGATCTTCGTCGTACTCCGGTTTCTGCAGGGCATCGGCCTGGGAGGCGAGGTTCCCATCGCGGCCACGTATCTGAACGAGCTCAGCCCGGCCAAGAACCGGGGCCGGATCATCTTTACGCTGGAGTCGGGGTTTTCGTTCGGGGTGCTGTTGACCTCGGTCATCGCCGTATGGGTCATCCCCGCCTACGGATGGAAGTCCATGTTCTTCATCGGAGCCTTGCCGATTATTCTTGGCTTGCTGCTGCCACGCCTGGTTCCCGAGTCGCCGCGCTGGCTGGCAGCCAATGGCCGCGTCCGTGAAGCCGAGAAAATCCTCTCCGATATCGAAGGGCATCTGCCCGCCGCAAAGCGCGAGGCGCTGCCGCCGCTGTCCGTGACCATTCCCCCCGTCCACCGCCGTCCTTCGTTCAAGCAACTGTTGACCGATGGCCTTGCGGCTCGCACTGTGGGAGTGTGGATCATGGCGTTTTGCACCTCATTGACCGGATACGGTTTGATTGCATGGATGCCGACGCTGTATCGCACCGAATACCACCTGCCGGTGGACGTGGCCTTGCGCTACGGGATGTTCAGCAATGTCGTGGGATTCCTGGCGACATTCGCCGGCATTTATCTGATCGATTACATCGGGCGCCGCAAAACCTTCATGATCGGTTTCTTCGGAGGCGCGATACCGATGCTTTATCTGGCTTACGCGGGCACCGCGGTTCCCGCATTCGAGGTCATGGTCTGCGCATCGATAAGCATGCTGTTCATCACTTTTCTATTGGCCGGCCTGTATGTGTACGCCCCTGAGATCTACCCCACGCGGATACGGGCCATTGGAGCGGGAACGGCCAGCGGCTGGCTCAGAATCGGATCGATCATCGGGCCGGTCGTGGTGGGAGCGTTGCTTACCGGCGGCTCCATCAATTCCGTGTTCGTCTTGTTTGGCGGGGCCGCAGTGGTCGGGGGCGCGGCGGTAGCGCTGTTCGGCCTGGAAACCAAGGGCAGGGCTCTGGACGAAATCGCCTCCTAGAGCGAAGGCACCAGGGCCTGTCAACACCTATTCATCGAGGCCTGCTCCGGCTATTCCGACAACAATGAATCCGCGCGGAGTCGACGGAGCGGATTCAGCATTTTTTAGAGCACCATGAGCATCACGACTTCGACACCTGCACAGCGCCGGCTTCGGCTGGCCGTCGATATCGGCGGAACCTTCACGGATCTGGCGGCATTCGACGAAACCGGCCGGCAACTGCTGTTTGGCAAATCGCTTTCCACGCACGACAGCCTGGTAAGGGGTATTCAAGATACGCTGGACATTGCCGGAGTCCAGTTCAAGGACGCCGATATTTTCCTGCATGGCTCGACCATCGTCATCAACACCTTGCTCGAGCGCAGCGGCGCGCGAACCGCCCTGCTCATTACCGAGGGCTTCCGGGATATCTACGAAATCGGCCGGATCAACCGGCCGGACGCCTACAATCTTTACTTCTCAAAGCACCAGCCGCTGGTCGAACGCTCCTTGCGGTTCGAGGTCGAGGAAAGGCTTCTTGCGGACGGAACCGTCCATAAAGAACTGCAAGAGCAAAGGGTGCGCGACATCGCCCGGGAGCTCAAGGAGCGCGGCGTCGAAGCCGTCGCCGTCATCCTGCTGCATTCCTACAGCAACGATGCGCACGAAAAACGGGTCAAGGAGATCATCGAAGAGGAAATACCGTCGGTGTTCGTCACGGCTTCCCACGAGCTGTCGAAGGAATACCGGGAGTTTGAACGGGCCTCTTCGGTGGCCGCGAACGCCTACGTCGGCCCCAGGGTGGAGTCCTATTTGCAGGAGCTCGAATCCCATCTGGCGCAAAGCGAATTCCAAGGCAACTTCTATGCCGTCCAGTCCACGGGCGGCCTTTTTCCCGTCGACGACGCCAAGCGTTATTGCGTCAGGATGCTGGAATCGGGTCCGGCGGCGGGAGTCATCGGGGCGCAGGCCATCTGCGCCCAGCTCGGGCTGACCCAGGCCATTGCCTTCGACATGGGCGGCACCACCGCCAAGGCCGGCGTGATCAGCAATGGCGTTCCGCTGACGACGGGAAGCGCGTTGATCGGCGGCTACGCCAAGGCCCTGCCCATACAGATTCCCATGATCGATATTTTTGAAGTGGGCACGGGCGGGGGCAGCATTGCGGCCCTGAACGAAGGCGGCGCGCTGCGCGTCGGCCCGCGCAGCGCGGGATCCATGCCGGGCCCGGCATGCTACGGACGCGGCGGCTCCCAGCCCACCGTCACCGATGCCAACCTGCTGCTGGGCCGGCTCGACCCCGAGTGCTTCCTGGGCGGCAGCATGAAGCTGGACGTGGGCGCCGCCACCAGGGCGGTGGACGAGCATCTTGCCCGGCCGTTGGGCCTGGACACGCAGACGGCGGCCAACGGTATTTTGCGCATTGCGGTAACGGCCATGTCCTATGCCGTGAAGGGCGTGACGACGGAGCGCGGGCTGGACGCGGGCGCCTTCACCATGATCGTGTACGGCGGCGCCGGCCCCTTGCATGCCTCGGCCATCGCCCGCGAGCTGGGCATCCGCCGCGTCGTCATTCCGTTTTCGCCGGGGCATTTTTCCGCCTACGGCATGCTTTTCAGCGATCTGCGCTACGACTACGTGCGTTCGTGCTTCCAGGCGCTGTCCGAGGCCGCGTTCGACGGCATCGAATCCTTGTATCGGGAAATGGAGCAGGCCGGCCGGGACGCGATCCTGTCCTCCGCCACCCGCGCCCAGTCCATCGACATCAAGCGCTATGCGGACATGCGCTACGTGGGCCAGGAACATGCTGTGACGGTCGAGCTTCCCCAGGCGCTTTTCGACAACCGGGACGTCGACGGCGTCAAGCGGGCTTTCGACGACGTGCATTTGCTGCGCTATGGCACTTGCGCGCCCAAGGAGGCTGCGCAGATCGTCAGCGTGCGGGTTTCCGTGGCGGGCGCCATGCTCAAGCCGCCCCAGGAGAAGCGCGGCCCAGGCTCCGGCCGGGAGGTTTCGGCGGCGCAGGTTCGCAGAAAGCAGGTGTTCTTCGACGATGCCGGTTTCGTGGAAACCCCCGTGTACGACCGCACGCTTCTGCAGGCCGGCGATCGCATCCAGGGCCCTGCCCTGATCGAAGAGCATGCGTCGACCACGGTGGTGCTGCCCACCGACCGCGTGGTGGTCGATCCCTTTGGAAACCTTGATATCGAGATCGGAGAGTAGCGATGAGTGCGGTAAAACATAATGTGGATCCCATCACGGTTGAACTGGTGCGCAACGGGGTGCTGGCCGTCACAGAGGAAATGAAGACCAACCTGATGCGCACGGCGTACAACATGATCATCTACGAAGCCCTGGACTTCACCGTGGGGCTGTTCACCGCGCAGGGCGAAACCGTTTCGATCGGGCTGGGCCTGCCCATGTTCATCCGGGGGATGTCGGAGACCATCAAGGCCAAGATCCGCCACTTCGGGCTGGAGAACATCCATCCCGGGGACATCATCGTCACCAACGACGCGTACATCACGGGCAGCCACCTCAACCACGTCACGTTCACCCTGCCCATATTCTACGAAGGCGAAATCCAGGGGTTCACCTGCTGCATGGCGCACTGGCTGGACGTGGGCGGAACGATAGGGCAGGTAACCACGGACATTTATTCCGAGGGGCTGCAAATACCCATTCTCAAGTACCAGAGCGCGGGCGTGGTCAACCAGGACCTGCTGGACATCATCGCCCTCAATGTGCGCCTGCCGGATCTTGCCATGGGCGACCTGCGCGCCCAGATAACGGCCGTCACCACGGGCGAGCGGCGCTTTCTGGAATTGCTCGACCGCTACGGCAAGGACGAGGTGCTGGCCTCCATCGCCACCATCATGGATCACACGGATGCCGCCGCGCGCGCCAATGCCGGCAAGATCCCCGACGGCGTCTACGAGGCCGAATCGTTCATGGACGACGATGGCGTCAACCTGGGCGTGCCGGTGCCGATACGGGTAAAGGTAGTCGTGCAGGCCGGACAGGTCACGATCGACCTGTCCGAGGTCAGCCGCCAGGTCAGCGGTTTCTACAACTCGGGCGTCACGACGGGCATTGCCTGCGCCCAGGTCGCCTACAAGTGCCTGACGACACCCGAGTGGTATCCGGTCAACGACGGCAGCTTCCGCTCCTTGAACGTGATCGTGCCGGAAGGCAGCATCGTTAGTGCGACGCGCCCGGCGCCGATGCGCTGGTGGATGACGTTTCCCATGACGGTGATCGACACCATCTTCAAGGCGCTGGCGCCGGCCTTGCCCGACCACGTCATTGCCGGGCACCATGCCGACCTCGTCGTGGCGACCCTGCACGGCTTTTCCCCCAAGGACGGGCGCTTCTATATCGCCAGCATCGGGCCGTTGGGCGGCGGCTGGGGGGCGAAATCCACGGAAGACGGGGTTTCCGTGACGGTCTGCATCAACGATGGTGATACGCATAACAGCCCCGTCGAGCAGATCGAGTCCAAATACCCCATATTGATCGAGCGCTATGCGCTGCGCCAGGACAGCGGCGGCCCCGGCCAGCACCGTGGCGGCCTGGGCGCCGACCTGGTCGTCCAGGCGCTTGCGCCGTTCTCGTTCGACACTTCGATAGAACGCGCGCAGTGCAAGCCCTGGGGACTGAACGGGGGCATGCAGGCCGACGGCAATTCGGTGGGCGTGCGTGTCGATGGGGTCTGGGAAGAAGCCTTGCCCAACGCCAAGCTTGCCCGTCGCCGCTTGAAAAAAGGCGATGCGCTGAGACTGCGCTCGGGCGGGGGGGGCGGGTACGGCGACCCGCGCCAGCGTCCGGCGGAAAAAGTGGCTTACGACGTTGCGCAGGGCTACATCAGCATCGAGTCGGCGCGGCGCGACTACGGCGTCGAGATCGATCCCGGCACGGGTGAAGTTCGCGCCCATGGCGATGCCGAATTGCCGGTATGACGCCAATATTTGAACACGATTGGAGAGGAGCGTATTCATGTCGTATAAGTTACTGAGCTATTACACGGACGGCGGGATCGCCGCGGGCGTGCTGGTGGATGGAAACGTATTCGAGCTTTCAACGGTCCTGGGCGGCAGCCGCCCGTATTCCATGCTCGACGCGCTCGAGCATTGGGAGACCGCCCGCCCCAAGCTGGCGGCGTTCGCCAAGTCGGCGCCGAGCGGCGGGCTTGCGTTGTCCGGCGTGAAGCTTGCCGCGCCGGTTCCGCGCCCGCCGGCGATCTATTGCGCGGGGGCCAACTATAAAGACCATGTTCAAAGCATGGAGCGCATGCTGGGCCTGAAGCCCGAGCCCGATCCGCACGATGTGGGGCTGACGCCCTGGCATTTCATCAAGTCGCCGGCCAGCGTGGTGGGAACCGGGGCCGAGATCGTCGTGGAGTCGAGCAAGCTGGACTGGGAGGCCGAGCTTGCCCTGGTCGTGGGGGTGCGTGCCCGCCATCTGACCCTGGACAACGCCCTGGACTGCGTCGCCGCCGTCACCATCGGCAACGATTTTTCCGCCCGCGATTACCTGCAAAGGGAACAGCTGGATATCCGCTCGCCCTTCAAGTACGACTGGATAGGCCAGAAGAGCTTTGACGGGTCGTGCCCGCTAGGGCCCTGGCTGACCCCGTTGGACGATGTCGACGACATCCAGTCCCTGCCCATCAAGCTGTGGGTCAACGATACATTGAGGCAGGATTCCACCACCCGGAACATGATCTTCACCGCGGCGGAACAGCTTGTGCAGTTATCGAGCCGGCTAACGCTATACCCGGGCGACGTCATCATGACCGGCACGCCGGCCGGAACGGGGGCGGAAAGCGGGGAGTTCCTGAATCAGGGCGACGTGGTCAAAATACAGATCGGAGAGCTGGGTGAACTTGTCAATCGCGTCGGGTGACACTAATCTAGCAGACCCTCCTACTATAAATACTCTATCCATGATCAGTTCTGCAGTCGCACGCGGACGCCCCAAGCGCAACAGCGGGCAGCCGGTCGGAATCCAGACCGTCGAGACGGCGCTGGATGTGCTTGGCATCATCACCCAGGAAGGCAGCGCCATCGGGCTCAGCGAATTGTCCCGAAGGACGGGGCTCATTCCCAGCAAGCTGCACCGCTATCTCGTCACACTGGTGCGCTATGGCGTCGTCAAGCAGTCCATCTCCAGCGGCATGTACGATCTGGGCCCGACGGCGCTGCGCATCGGCCTGGCGGCGTTGAACCGGCACGACGCCATCGGCAGCGCCCAGGAAGTCGTCAGCGCCCTGGCTGCCAATACAGGGTGCTCTGTGGGCTTGTACGTGTGGACGGAGCTGGGGCCGACCCTGGTGCGCCTGGAAATCGGCGCCTACCTGCCAACCGTGCTCCGGGTCGGCACCGCTCTTCCCTTGATCCACTCGGCAACGGGCCGGGTATTTCTTGCCCATTTGCCCGCGTCGGAAACGGCCCGGCTGTTACGCAAGGAGCGCGCCGACGCCAAGGCCGACGGGCTGGACTTTCCCACCGTCCAGGAAATCGCGGAGATGTCGCAGGCCATACGCAACAGCGAAATCTACTGGACCAGGGACGCCATTATTCCCGCCACGGTGGCGGTCGTGCCCATTCTCAGGAAAGCGGGCGATCCGCTTTGCTCCATTGTCGCCATTTTGCCCAGGGGCCGTTCCGGAGACAGCCAGAAGGCGCGGATAGCCGAGCAATTGCAGGCCGCGCGCGATCTCCTGCAGAAGGAGATCGGTTTCGACATTGCAGACGATGAACTCGCATCGCCGGCCGCCCAGCGCAGGGTCCGCGAGCTGCAAGGCCGGCTGGAAGGCTTGGCGCAGGTGCGGCAGGAAAGCGGGAAGCCATAGCATGGTTCGCCCGTCCGAATCTCCTGGCCTGGAAAATCAGGATAGGCTCATCCTGACGCTCTGGAACGCGGCGGGCAAGACCATGCAGCACGGCATGTCGTGCCGGTGCTGCGGCGGCGGCATGTTTTCCATGAGCCCCAAGGTCCTTGAAGCGGACATGCTGGATTACCTGGCCGACAAATACCAGGGCGAAGGCGTCTCAGCCCTGCACGATGCGGTCAGCCGGCGCATCGCCGACCCCGGCGACGAGGGGCTGATCGCCTGGCTGCGCGCCCTCGGCGCCTCGGACGCTTTGCCGGCGCCGTTGCTGGACCGGCTTAAGGCGGACATCATCGATCTTCTGCAAAACATGCAGGCCGCCCCGGGATTCTAAGGTCTGCCATCGTGGCGCCTGCCCGGCCCTTGTTGACAGGGTAGGGCCGTGCGTGAGGATTTATGGCACACTGCGGCTATTAGCAGACGCTCAATAATTACATGCAGACAAACTCACCCGAACCGCAGCCGCTCGAAGCCCAGCCATCGTCTTCTTCGCACGATTCTTCTCTCCGTAAGCCCTCGGCGACATCGAAGCTGATGCTGATGTTCGCGATTGTGTTCGTGGGCATGAATCTGCGGCCGGCGCTGATCAGCGTGGGCCCGTTGATCGATTCGCTGCGCGAAAGCCTGGGCTTGTCCGCGTTGGCCCTGGGAACCTTGCTGACCCTGCCCATCCTGTGCTTTGGCGCTTTTGCGCCTTTGGCTCCCAGTCTGCTGCGCTTTCAATCGGCCGAGCGCCTGTTGCTGGTGAACTTGCTGGTGCTGGTTGCGGGCATCGGCCTGCGCAGCACCCTGGGCGTGTTCGGGCTGTTTGCCGGAACGTTGGTGGTGGGTTTCAGCATAAGCGTCGTCATGGTGCTGCTGCCCAGCATCATCAAGCAGCATTTCCCGCAGCAGGCGGGAATGATGATGGGCGTCTACACCACGGCCCTGGCGCTGGGCGCGGCCATCGCCGCCGGCGTGACGGTGCCGCTGGAGCAGATTCCCGGCAGCGACTGGCGCTGGGCGCTGGCGTTCTGGCTGATTCCGGCCACCGCCGCCATCGTGGTCTGGTGGCCGCAAGCGGGTTCGGGCGAGCATCCGCGAGGCCGCGTCCGCGCTGCGGCGCCCAAGCTGCGCCGCAGCTGGCTGGCCTGGCAGGTTACCTTGTTCATGGGGGCGCAGGGCGCCATTGCCTATTGCATATTCGGCTGGCTGCCGCTGATTCTCATCGATCGCGGGCTCACTCCGGTAAAGGCCGGCTTCGTCCTGGCGTCGCTGATGACGGTGCAGCTTTCCACGTCGCTGGCTGGCCCCTGGCTGGCGACCCGGGGGCGCGACCAGCGCCTCGCCACGCTGGCGATGATGGTGCTCGTCCTGGTTGGCCTGATGGGCATGCTGTACGGGAGTATTTCGGCCGTGTATGTGTGGTCGACCGTTTTCGGCCTGGGGTTCGGCGGCATGTTCAGCATTGCGATGGCGCTGCTGGTATTGCGTTCGCCCAACCCGCAGATAGCGGCTTCGTTATCCGGAATGGCGCAAGGCGTGGGCTACACGCTGGCCGCCATGGCGCCGCTGGCCGTCGGTTTCCTGCACGACCATACGGGCAACTGGAACGCCGTGGCTGTGTTTTTCTGCCTGCTGATCGGCGGTGCCATCTGGTCGGGGCTGCTGGCCAGCCGCGCCATGCACATCGAAACGGAATAGGCTTTCCCGCACCTGTTCGGTCAGTCTCGAGGCATGGATCGGCTGCGAGCGCTTAGTTGGGAACCGGCGTGCTGAATCGCACCCCCAGCCGTACCTTGGCGCCGGGCAGCGCCGCCTTGAGCGCGCGCAGGCCTTCGACGGCCTGGCCAAACTCGGCATACCGCAAGACGGTGATGCCGGTCGGTTCGTAATGCTGCACCGACGCCGGCTGAGGCGTCAACTGCTGCAGCTTGGCCTGGACGCTGCTCTCCGACGCCTGTGAAATCGTGACTTCGTTGCGGCTGCTGCCCACGACGCCCTGGGCGTTGACCAGCAAGGTTTCCTGCTGGCCGGACTGCTGCGAGGGAATGACCCTGACCTTGGTGCCGCCGATGTCGTACACCTGCAGATCGCCCAATTGCGCGATCTGCGCCTCGGACAGCTTTTGTCCCGGGGTCAGTGCGAACGCGGCATGGCTGGCCAGCGCCAGCGAAACGCCAAGAAGACCGAGAACATGTCGAAAGCTTTTTGTCATGGAGTGATCCTGGAAAAACGATGGCACGGTCTATTGTGCAATGATTCGCGCTTCGGTAAGCAGCTTGAAGTCGATGGGCCCGCCGCTGCCGTCCGTGGAAGGGCATTCGGTAGATAGACGGGTACGAACCTGATTATCGATGATTTCGACCACTTCGATCTGCGTGTCCGGATTGGCGGCTATGGCGAACAGCTCCCAGTCGCCCTGGGCCTGCTCGCCGTAGAACGCGAAACTTCCCAGCGTGTAGGCATTGAAGCTGTCGATCCCGTTGGCCTTGAAGTGGTCGTTGGGCAGCTTCAGCAAGGAAACCGTGCCCGAGGGCGATTTTGCGGCAATGCCCAGCGAGCCCAGGCAGACATCTTCGCCCGACAGCCGAACCTGCAATTGATCCACGATTTGCGTACCCGCCTTGAACGTGCCCAGGGACGTGACGCGCTGGTAGGGGAATGCCCCTATGCGGATGTTGGCGCCGGCGTATTCCGAGGTTTCCGTGCCAGACAATGGATCCAGTTGCCAATAAGCCACTTCGCTGAAATCGGGAATCTGGACATCCTTGGCCCGGCTCAGACTGGGGTTGCTCTTGTATTGCCGCGCCAGTTCCACGGCTTTTTCGGTGTCCGGCACGCCAAAGCCGTACCAGTTCGAGTACTCGTATCCGGCGGCGTTCTTCTGCCAGCCCAGGTCCATTGGGAATGCCACGGCGCCATCGTGGATGTCGGCGGCGCTTCCCATTTGGCCGGTGGGCTGGTTGGTGGCCAGGTCTTCCAGAGAGCCATAGGGCTTGTCGCCTTTTCTGGGAATGTGCTGGAGATAGTCGGCGTCCACCTTGCGCGACGATATCCGTAGAATATCGCGCACGTCCCGCCAGGTCAGCGCCGGATTGGCGTCGAGCATCAGCGCGACCACGCCGGCAATGGTAGGGGTGGCCGCCGATGTGCCATTCATGTAGGTGTAGTCGCAATCGGGGTTGTCGGGCCGGCCGTTGCGCACGGTTTGCCCGCGCAGGAAGGGCGTTTCCGCGCCCGTGTAGCTGAACCCGTAGATGCAGCCGCGCAGGTCCGTGCTGAAGATGGTCGGGCCATCGCCGTTCTGGCTGCCTTCGCCGTAGTTGCCCGCGCCGCCGTATTCCCCGCCCAGTCCGGTCACCCAGACCACGGAGCCCGCGCTGCTGTAGCTGCTGGCCGATCCCTTGGCATTCAGCGCGGCGACGGTGATGACGTTGGACTCCAGCACCGAGACGTCGTTGGCTGGGTTGGTGCAGTCGAAATAGGCGGCCGTTCTTCCGCACAGGCCGGGGTTGAAGGAATTGCCGGCCGCCTTGACGAAGATGGCGCCCTTGCCGTTGCGCAGGTTCTTGATGCCCCGGAGCGCGGTCGTGGTGTCGTTGTCGATGTCGGATTCGTAGGGTGTTGCGACGGTGTCTCCGCCGAAGGAGGCATTGAAGACGTCCGCCTTGCCGGACCACGGCGCCCCGCCATAGGCGGCGAACACCTGGCTTTGGCCGCTAAGGTAGTTCGCGCCGCCTATCGTGGCCCGCGGGGCAATGCCCATGACCCCCTTGCCGTTCTGGGCCGCGGCGATGATGCCGGCGACGACCGTGCCGTGGGCCGGGCTGTTGGCGTTCAGGTCCGGATAGGGGTCGTCCTGCTGCGTCACGAAATTCCAGGACATGCTGTAGTCGGCATTGGGCGCGAGGTCTTCATTGTGCAGATCGGTTCCGGTGTCCAGCACCAGGACATTGACTCCCTGGCCCTTGATGCCCATCCGGTGCACCGGTTCTACGTTCAGATCCAGGCCGCCGCCGAAAACATCGGGAAAGTCCTTGAAGTAGCTGGCCGCATAGTTCAGCGCCCACTGGAAGGTATACAGCGGTTCGGTGTCCCCGGTCTGGCAGGCATAGGGGCCTGTTTCCGCGCAGGCCAGGTCGGCCTGCCCGCCGCCGGATCCGCTGTTGCACGCGGCCAGGACCGAAGCGATCAGGGGCAACAGGCAAAAACGCAGTTTTTTTATGTTCATGGGTCGTCGGGGGCTGATAGGTCGTTCCATGGCAGGCGCTTTCATGGAAGGTCTGGTTGCATGGGATTCCGGCTAAGGGCTTCCGGCGCTTATTTCTGCAGGGAATTATACGGGAAACAATTTAAATCAATAAGAAATAAATAGAATTATTAATGATGTAAGGGAGCCGTGGACGTCGGGCTCGCGATAGCGCCGCGTTTCTGCCCGGTGAGTCTGGCGGGGAACCAGCCATAGAGGGTGGGGGGAGATCACGCTCAAAGAGGTTGAATTCTGGTTACGGCCCAGAGTCGACCAGTTTGCCTTCAACGCCCGAGGGGGGGATTTTGGGGGAGGCGGCCGACGCGGTCTTGGCCAGAGCAATATCGCTTTCACGCACCTGCTGGCGAAAACGCCCGGCCGAATAATGATAGAACGGCTGCGGTGAAAACAGCCTCGAGACGAGCGAAGCGCACAGCGAAGCGATCAGCAGCCACACGAGCATTGGCTGGCTGCCAGTCATTTCCATGACGATGACGCTGGCTGTCAGTGGGGATTGGGTGGCAGCGGCAAGGAATGACGCCATGCACAGCAGCACCAGTACACGTTGATCGGCCAGCGCGCCCGTCCAGCGGTACAGTTCAACGCCAAAGCCGGCTCCTGCGGTCAGCGCCGGGGTGAATATCCCGCCTGGAATGCCCGCCCAGTAGGAGACCACGGTTGCCAGTAGCTTTGCCGGGCCGAAGCTGGGCGATTCCAGCGAGTGCCCGGCCATCGCGGAAGACGCCACCTCGTAGCCGGTGCCGAAAACCGTATAGTGGGTCAGCAACCCCAGCGCCGCCAGAATCAGGCCCATGAAAAATGCCAAATGAAGGGGGCGCCGGCATAGCCAGTCGCGCCAGCGCGCGGGTGCGAATGCGGCGGCGCCCTTGCTGAGCAGCCAGGAAAATATTCCGCCGCCAATGCCGCAAACCAATCCGCACAGCAAGACCCAGCCCGCCATATTGTGCTCTAGCGCATGCCCTGTGAACGTGCCGAAATATGGGTTGTTCCCGGCAAACACTACCACGATAAAACCGGCGGCCAGTACACCCAGCAGCACTAGGCGCTGCCAACGAAGCGCGGTGCCCCGGCCCAGTTCTTCTATGGCGAACACTACGCCGGCAAGCGGCGCGTTGAAGGCTGCCGCCAAGCCGCCAGCCGCGCCTGTGGCGATCAGCTCGTTCGTCTGGACACCTGTCAACGGCACGCCCATTTTTTTGCACAACCGGCCCCACGCCAGCATCAGTGCCGCACCGACCTGAACCGATGGCCCTTCGCGCCCGATGGACGCGCCCAGTACCAACCCCAGGAATGTCAGGGGTACCTTCCACATCGATTCGTACAGGGTAACCAGTTTGAGCCGTCCCGAGCTGGCTGGCAATGACAAGGAGGCGATGACTTGCGGAATGCCGCTGCCTGCCGCGTTGGGCGCAAAGCGCAGGGTGGCCCAGCGCAGGCAGACCATTCCCAGCGGCAATGCGATCCAGATGGCCCAAGGCACCCGGGCTATCCATGTCGCGTTCCAATGTAGCGCCAGATCGACCATGCGGGCAAAACCCAGCGACATGAACGAAACCATCGCCGCGCCAGCCAGCAGCAGGCTGAATTGAAGCGTTCTGTGCGACATGCGATGCAACTGCCGAGCCTTGCGCCGCGAGCCATGATGGAGCATCGTCCAGATTCGGCGCAAGATTCTTGGCCAATGACTCATTTGCAATTCCTGTTGTTGGAAGTTGGTTATTTTATCCTTTGTTAAAGCAGTTCCTTGCCTGCTCCTTCCGGGAAAGTCTATGTGGCATGCGTATTATGCCGTCCATGCGTCTTGGCTTGCCACAAGTCTATGGAATAAGCAGCTGGTGTCCTGGTTGGCTTTGGTCGTGTAGCTGGGTTCGAGTTCATTCCCTGCTGTACACTTTTCGCTTCGCCTTTCCGGAACAAATACCGCCGCCATGCTGCTTACCCTTTTGAACATTGTTCTGCCCGTCGTCGCCATGGCGGGCATCGGGTTCCTGTTTGGCCGCCGGCAGGGCTACGAGCCCGACATGAGCTTCGTGAACCATGCCAATGTCATGGTGTTCTGCCCGGCGCTGGTGCTGTCGGTCATGATCGAGTATCCGGTCGACTTGCTCCAGAGCTGGCCGCTGGCCGTGGCGGGTGTGCTGATCATCGTGGTTCCGGGCCTGCTGCTGGGCTTGCTCAGCCCGTTTTGCAAGATGCCGCGCGCGGCCTTGACGGTGCCCGGCATGTTCCGCAACACTGGCAACGTGGGCATTCCCCTGATGATGCTGGCCTACGGCAAAAGCCAGCTGGGCGCCATCATCGTGCTGTTCGTCCTGTCGAACGTGCTGCAGTTCTCGCTGGGGCTGTTCCTGCTGTCGCGCCGCAGCAGCCGCTGGCTGTGGCTGCGCAACCCCAATGTATGGGCCGCCGTGATGGGCTTGCTGCTTGCGCCGTACCGGGACCATCTGCCGCCGTTCGTGCGTACCACGGCTGATTTGGCGGGGCAGATCGCCATTCCCCTCATGCTGTTCAGCCTGGGCGTGCGCATGTCGCGCGATCGCATCTCCGGGGTGTGGCCGGCCCTGCGCATCAATGTGCTGTATTTGCTGGCCGCCGCCGTGACCCTGCCCCTGGTCTTGTGGCTGCTGCCGCTCACACCCGAGTGGTCGCGCCTGGTCGTGCTGTCGGCCATGCTGCCGCCGGCGGTGCTCAATTATTTATTGTGCGAACAATACAACGTGGAGCCCAGAACCGTCGCCAATGTCGTGCTGCTGGGGAACCTGCTTTCGGTGCTGACAATACCGCTGGTGGTGTGGGCTACGCTGGCCTGGATTTAGATTCGCTTTCAAGGTAAACATATGTCTTCGTCGAGGCAGACCTCGCTTTGGTGGGACGTGCTCATCACGTCGATAGGCCCGGTGCTGTGGGGCACGACCTATATCGTCACCACCGAAATCCTGCCTCCCGGACGTCCGTTCACCGCCGCGGTGCTGCGCATCGTGCCCGCCGGACTCATCCTTATTCTGTACACCCGCCTGTTTCCGCCGCGCAAGGAATGGGGCCGCATGCTGATCCTTGCCGCCCTGAACCTGGGTTTTTTCCAGGCCATGCTGTTCGTGGCGGCATACCGCCTTCCGGGCGGCCTGGCTTCGGTGGTGGGGGCGATCCAGCCTTTGCTGATCATGGGCATCGTATGGGCGGCCGACCGCATACAGCCGGCCCGGCTGGCGCTTTGGGCGGCCATAATGGGGGTGGTGGGCATGGGCGCGCTGCTGCTGTCGCCCGGCTCGGTGTGGGATCCCATCGGCGTGGCCGCCGCGGCGGCTGGCGCGTTGAGCATGTCCTTCGGCACTTGCCTGACGCGCCGCTGGAGCACCAGCCTGCCCATGCTCGCCTTTACCGGGTGGCAGTTGTTCATCGCCGGCCTCATGATCGCGCCCTTCGCCCTGCTGTTCGATCCGCCGCTGCGGTCGGTGACGCTGCTCCAGGCCTCGGGCTATGCCTATCTTTCGCTGGGCGGAGCCTTGCTGGCCTATTTCCTGTGGTTCCGGGGCGTAGCCCGCTTGTCGCCGGTGGCGGTTTCGTCGTTGAACCTGATCAGCCCCGTGACGGCGGTGGTGCTGGGCTGGGCGCTGCTTGGCCAAAGCATCAAGGGGATGTCCATGGTTGGACTGGTGGCGGTGCTGGCGAGCATTCTGCTGGTGCAATGGGCCAGCAGCCGGCGCATGCCCTGAGTCAACCTTTATAGCGAACGCCGTTCATTTTGGAGTTGCCGCATAAGCTGCGGTCAATGCGGTGCGGTTGGCTCTGCGTATCACCTTGTCCGCGGTGGGCGCTGTCCAAAGTCAATTGGACTAGCATCGTGGCGGATACTGCTTACCGGTTGGGCCATGCGTCGATCGTTAGGATGTCTCGCGAGTGATGCAGGACGCGGGCGATGATAATGTCGGTGCCTTGCAAGAAGTAAAACGCGATGTAGGGTGTGGAAGTGGGCCAATTGCGCAAGCCCGCCGCCAGTTCGTCTCGTGCCCTTCCCATTCGAGGATGTTCCAGTAGTGAGCGAGTATCTGCTTCGATCCTGTCGAGCAGCCGGTCGGCGGCGTCGAGGCTGTCTTCGGCCACGTATAGCCAGGCCTCCAGTAAATCGTTGTTTGCGCTGGCGGTACGTTGAATCCGATAGCTGCTCATTTGGCGGTATTGCGTGCAGCCAACGCTTCACGGCCTTGCCGTTTGATGCTCTCCATGTCGAGATCGCCAACCCGACCTGTTTCGATATCAGACAGGCCTTGGGCTATATCGGCCTTGAGCTTTGAGAAGCTCGACTCGCGCGTTGCTTGATAAGCCTCAAAGAGACGCAACGCTTCACGGATTACCTCGCTGGCTGAGCCGTACATGCCGGAGGCGACATGTTCCCTGACGCGATTTTCCATCTCTGTGGGCAACGATACGTTTAATGACATGCGGCGCTCCAATGACAAAAAATAGCATAGGTTGTCATTGTAATACCTCCCGGCAGCTGGTGCGTATCGGCATTCGTAATCCCCATTAGGCTCGTAAGCAAGAAGCCAGCACTCCGATGCCATCGCGGTTATGTGACTACGCTGTGATGCAGCAAGGGCTCTTGAAACAAAACGATTGTTTGATGCGAATGTAATTTCGTGTAATATATAAATAGGAACCATTCCTATTTATATTATTAGAATCAACCTTGGATGCAGGCAGGCATGCTTGTCTCCAGGTTGAGGCATATCGATATCGGGACAAATAACATGCATGCTTCCCCCCGCTTCGGACATAACCGAGGCGCAAAGCGCTTTTCCGCCCGCCCCAGCACGCTTGCCGTGGCCCTTCACGCGGCGTGCGTTTGCATGGCGTGGCCATTGGCAAGCGCCCATGCGCAGACTACACAGTCCTCGGGCGAGGTGACCACCATGCCTGCCGTGACTGTTCACGGCATAGCGGAATCCCCGGCGCAAACGCCTTATGCGGGAGGGCAAGTCACCCAGGGCGGTGGTTTGGGCATGTTGGGCGCTTCCGATTTCATGGATACCCCGTTCAACCTGAACAGCTACACTTCGCAACTGATCGAGGACAAGCAGGCGCGCACCCTGGCGGATCTGGTGTCCGTCGACCCCTCCGTGCGCATGGGCAGCGGGCGCACCAACATCAACGAAGACTTCACCATCCGAGGCTTGAGCTTCAGCAGCCAGGATGTGGCGTTCAACGGCTTGTATGGCGTGTTGCCGTACTATCGCATCCCAATGGAAATCGCCGAAAGTGTGGAAATCCTGAAAGGCCCTTCGGCACTGCTCAGCGGCATGGCCCCGGGCGGTAATGTGTCCGGCGCCATCAATATCGTGCCCAAGCGCGCCACCGACACACCGATAGCGCGTGTGACTGGCAGCTATTGGTCCGACTCGCAATTCGGCACGCACGTCGACCTGGGACGCCGCTTCGGCGACAGCGGCCAGTTCGGCATCCGCTTCAATGGGGCATACCGCAACGGCAACACGACGATCGACGACCAGAAGGACAAGGAAGGGTTATTTTCCGTTGCGCTGGATTATCGCGGCGAACGCACTCGGGCGTCGCTGGACGTCATGCATGTGTCGCAGCGGATCGACAACGAAGTGCGCCAATTTCAAATATCCCCCACGCTTGCCAGCCTGCCCAGCGCGCCGTCCGACACCAGCCTGAACTATCCGGGCTATGGCCGTGTCATCATGGACGACACGTCGGTCGTGGGGCGCATCGAGCACGACATCACCGACAAGATCACCGTGCATGCCGCCCTGGGCAATCGCAGGCACAAAATGGATGCGGTTGCCGGCAATGCAACGTTGACAGGCATGAATGGCGACTACACTTCGACCCCGGCCTGGCAGATATTCAAGCCCGAGACCACCAGCTTTGAAACCGGCCTGACCGCAAAGTTTGCAACCGGCGCGGTCAAGCACAAGGTTTCTGCCAGCTATTCGCGCATGACCACCGATACCGACATCGGCTTTGTGTTTCCCTGGGGCTATGCATCCATTCCCAACAATCTGTACAACCCTATCGCGCCGCCCAGCGACTACCATAATGTGGATGGCATGGCGAATCCTACGGGTAGATACACCTCCGCAACGCTGACCAGCTATGCCCTGGCCGACACGCTGTCCTTCATGGAAGACCGTGTGCAACTGACCCTGGGCGCGCGCCATCAGTCGGTCAAGCAGCAGAACTACGTCTACTTTCCCACGCCCACGAATGCGCCGGACGGCCCCGGATATGAAGAATCCGCTGTTACGCCAGTGGTGGGCGTAGTGGTAAAACCCATCGATAACCTGTCGCTTTACGCCAACTATATCGAGGGCCTGTCCCAAGGCGCGTCGGCCACGCCTCCGTCGGTGACGACGGCGGCTTCCCTGCCGCCGATGAAAACCAAACAGTTTGAAGTCGGCGCCAAATACGACTGGGGCAACTTTGCCACCACGGTAAGCCTGTACCAGATCAAGCGGCCCAGCGCCACGGTATTCAATAACTCGCTAACCGAAAACGGCATGCAGGTGAACCGCGGCCTGGAAATCAACGCTTTCGGCGAAGTGGCGAAAGACGTGCGCTTGCTGGGCGGCGTAACATTCATGCGTGGCAAGCTCGACGAAATGGCGGGCGGCGTCAACGAAGGCAATGACGCCGTGGGCGTGCCGCATGTGCAGGCCTCGCTGGGCGTGGATTGGGACAATGTGTTTACTCCCGGCTTCGGCTTGAATGCGCGGGTGGTCTACACGGGTTCGCAATACGCCGACCAAGGCAACAAGTACAAGCTGCCTTCGGTCACCACCTTCGATGCCGGCGCGCGCTATAAAACCAAGGTGGCCGGCAAAGACCTTACACTGCGTCTGAATGTCGAAAATCTGTTCGATAAGGCCTACTGGGCGACATCGAGCTCCGCAAACAACGTGTCCGACGGCTATCTGTTCCTTGGTTCAGGCCGCATCGTCATGTTGTCGGCGACGATAGGTTTCTAAAAAATGCATCTTCGCACCTGGGTATTCATCCACAAGTGGACCAGCCTGGTCTGCACCATCTTCCTGCTGATGCTTTGCCTGACCGGGCTGCCGCTGGTTTTCCACGAAGAAATCGAGCAGCTTTCCGGTGTGGTCGAGGCGCCGCCCATGCCCGAAGGCACGGCCAATGTCAGTCTGGACAAGATCGTTCAAAGCGCATTGGCGGCGCAGCCCAACAAGGTGGTGCGCTACATGTTCTGGGACGAGGAAGAACACCCGAACATCACGATCGTTTCCATGGCCAGCAAGGTCGATGCCCCGCCGGACGAGTTCTGGACGGTGGCCATCGATTCACGCACCGCGAAGGTGCTGGACCAGCCCAACGACCAGGGCTTCATGGCGGTCATGCTTCAATTGCACAAAGACATGTACGCCGGATTGCCCGGGCAGTTGTTTCTTGGCCTTATGGGCCTGCTGCTGGTCATTGCCGTTATTTCGGGCGTAGTGGTCTACAAGCCATTCATGCGCAAGCAGGATTTCGGCACGGTGCGCAAGCAGAAGGGGCGCGGCGTCAAATGGCTGGACATGCATAACCTGCTGGGCATCGTCACGGTGGTGTGGCTGACGGTCGTGGGAGCAACGGGCATTATCAACACTCTCGACCCCATTGTGCTGGCTGTCTGGCAAGGCGACCAACTGGCCGATATGGTCAAGCCCTATAAGAATGCGCCGCCAATGAAAGACAACGGCTCGGTGCAAGCCGCGTACATTACGGCGGAAAAAACCGCGCCCGACATGGGCGTGCGCCTGATCGCTTTCCCGGGCACGGCATTTGCCGATCCGCATCACTATACGGCCTTCATGAAAGGCAACACGCCGCTGACGGCCCGCCTGTTGCGTCCGGTCCTGGTGGATGCGCAAACCGGCGCATTGACCGACACCCGGGAAATGCCCTGGTATGTGAAGGCGCTGTTCGTGTCGCAGCCGCTGCATTTTGGCGATTATGGCGGCTTGCCGCTGAAAATCGTCTGGGCGCTGCTCGACATCCTCACCATCATTATCCTGGGCAGCGGCCTGTACCTGTGGGCCAAGAAATACTTGCGCCATCGCGAAGCGCAGGGAATCCTGGCCGATGCCGAGGCTGAAGAAGCTCAACGAGCAGGAGTACTGCAGCAATGAAAGTCTGGTTCTGGCCCATTGTGATCGGCTTGCTGAGCGCCGTCGGATTGCTGTCCGGCCTTCTGTACGACGGCCTGGGCGATGCGGTCTCGTGGCTGGCGCTTCTGGTTCCCGTGGTGCTTGCCGTGTGGTACGGCTGGGTGCGCAACCATGCTGCGGACGACAGCCGAGCTTGAGGCGCAGGCGGGCGCGAAGCCCGCGGCCATCGACCTGAAGGTCATCGATCATCTGGATGCCCATGCGCGCCGCTGGCTGTGCGCATCGCCTCTGGCGTTTGCCGGTTTCAGCGATGAACAGTGCATCGACGCGACCATCGTCGGCGGCGATCCGGGTTTCGCCTTGGCGCTGGACGAAAAACAGCTCCGATTGCCGCTCGCCGCGCTGGACGACCCCGAGCAGGCGCGGCAGGGGCGTGGCGTGGGGTTGCTGTTCCTCATTCCCGGCATGGGCGAGACCCTGCGCGTAAACGGCAGGGTGGCGAGCGCGGAGGGTGACGCTATTGTCGTCACCGTGCAGGAATGCTATTTGCATTGCGCCAAGGCCTTGCTGCGCTCGGATTTCTGGCAGCCCGCACCACCGCCGGCCGCCGATGTGACCGACTTTCTTCAATCCAGCCGTTTCATGGCTCTGGCCACCGCCGATGCCCGGCTGAATACCGATCTTAGCCCCAAGGGCGACCCGGCCGGCCTGCTGGCCCAGCCGTTCGAAGGCGGCATTCGCTTCGCCGATCGTCCGGGAAACCGCCGTACGGATAGCTTCCGCAATATCCTGGCGCGGCCCCAAGCGTCGGCATTGTTCATTGTGCCCGGATGCACCCGGGTAGCCTGCGCGCAGGGCGAGGCCGGCATCAGCGCCGACCCGCAATCAAGGCAGCCCTTCACCGTGCGCGATAAAACCCCCAAGCTCGTGGGCAGCATTGCGTCGCCATTCATCGCGCTGCGCGAAAGCGCCGCCTTGGCACGCGCCAACCCTTGGGTTGGGCAAGCGCCTCCCGCCGACATCGATCCGGCGGCCATCTTCGCCGCGCACGTAAGGCTGCACAAGGCCGGCGGCCTGGGCGCAATCGTCGCCAAGGGGTTGGTCGCCGTTCCCGGCCTGATGCGCAAAAGCCTGGAGTCCGACTACAAGCGGAATCTCTACTGACAGGCCGCGGTCAAGGCATATTACGGGTGCGAATTGCCTTGCTGGATGTTCAGCTTCGAGACCAGGTGCGTTAGTTCAAGCGTGGCGGAATCAGAATTGCTTACCAATTGGCTGACCAGCTTGCGCAACTGGGTGGAGTCGCGCGCGTTGAGCTTGTCGAACAGGATGTCGTTGATGGTTTGCTGGGTCTCGGTAAGCCCCTCCAGCAGCGTAAGGCCCGCCGGGGTGATGCTGAGCACCATCTTGCGCCGATCGAGGATATGCCTGCTTTTTTTGATCAGGCCGCGCTTTTGCAGCTTGCCTGTTTCAACGGTGACGAATGAGCCGCTGAAATGCAGGTGGTCGGCCAGTTGATTGACGGTGACCTCGTCTTCGGACGAGAGTTGTTTGATCGACATCAGTATCGAATACTGTATGCCGGTAAGACCGATGATTGCCCCGAAACCGTCGCGGATTGCCAGCAAGCGCGCCGAAAAATACAGCAGCTTGTTAATGAGCAGGCGGAACTCGGCGTCTGACCCGTCGACTAGAAATGACGGCTGCGTGATTGTCAATGAGCGATTTGAGTTCGTGGACGCCATTGGGCAATACCTTCGTGAAAAAGCCGATTGTACATCGCGTACGCCTTCTCAGCGCCTGTTTCTGCGGTTTTTGATCCAGCAGTGTCGGGGCATTCTAGTTGTTTTCCCTAGGAAAATGATATTGCAAAAAGCAATTTGATACTGTTTAATAGCTTTTAAACACAGCTAATATTAAAAGATTGTTTGCGCGATATTTGCTACATGCAAACGACTGGATGCTTTGATTCACGTTTACCGCTGGCGAGTAACAACTCGTCAATTCACATGAAAGTAGGCTGAGGAGAGACTATGATGAAGATGACTTGGGTCACCGCTGCGGCGGTTGCGCTGGGTGCCGCAATGACGCCGCTTCACGCGCAAGAAAAACCGGCTTCGGTCGGTGTGGGTGTTTTTACCTTCACTTCGGGGCCTGCAGCGGCCTATGGTATGCCAGGCAAGAAGGCCGCCGATCTGATGGTTGACCAAATCAACAAAGCCGGTGGCATTGCTGGGGTGCCTATCAAGGCTACCGTCGTTGACGAAGGCCAGGGCACTGAAGGCGTTATCGCTGAATACCGCCGGCTGGCTTCCAACCCCGAAAACCAGGTAATGATTGCCGCACTTTCAAGCTCCAACTGCCTGGCTTTGAAGCCGGCGGTCGAACAATTGAAAGTTCCCACTATTGCCTGGAACTGCGATGCGCATCAACTGCTGGCAGACGGAAAAAGCAATTACTACTTCCGCCCCAACGGTAATACCGTGACTGAGTTCGCGGCTTACGCTCTGTATTTGTTGCAGAAAAATCCCAATGTAAAGCGTGTCGCCATGCTGAACCCCGACTATGCCATGGGGCATGACGCGGCCAATGTTTTCTCGGCTACGCTGAAGGCAATCAGGCCCGACATCGAAATCGTGGCCAACCTTTTTCCCAAGCTTGGAACCGCCAATTTTCAAACCGAGGTTTCCCGCTTATTGGCTGCTCAGCCCGACGTGGTGTTTTCGGCGCTTTGGGGGGCTGACCTTTCCAACTTTGTAAGGCAGGCGTCGCCTCGTGGCTTGTTCTCCAAGAGCCAGGTCATTTTGGCTCTGGGTGAAACTGTTCTTCAGCAAAATACCTTGCCCCAAGGCGTCATCGTTGGTGTGCTGGGCGACGGGTGGTGGATGTCTCCCGATGCACAGGCCAGGCCTGAAACCAAGCGCTTCGTAGAGGAATACAAGCAGCGCTTCGGCGAATACCCAGTGTTTCCGTCCATGAAAATGGCCAATGCCGTTATCTACATGAAGGATGCCTATGTAAAAGCCATGGCTGCGAACGGCGGGAAATGGCCTTCTCGTGACGAGTTGGCGAAAGCCATGTCCAGCGGCTCCTTCGACACGCTGACCGGTACCAGCACCATCCGCAAGGACAACGAGGGCATGGTCGATCAGGTTATCGGCACGACGGTCAAGTCGCCCGACTACTCCTTCCCGGTAATCGGCGACATGGTTCGCTACGACGGCAAGGTGCTGACCCCGCCCCAGGGCGAGGATCCAATGGTGTGGGTGAAGTCCATCAACGCCGATCTTCTGAAATCCCTGCCCAAGCCGGGTAGCTACAAGTAATGACTTCGGCGGCCGAGAGCGGATCGATCGCTCTTGGCGATATCACGTTACGGAACCACTTATGCTTGGCTTGATAATTCCTTTGCTCGTCGATAGTTTGACGAGCGCGGCGCTTATTTTTTTCGTGGCCGTCGGTTTGACGCTTGTGTTCAGCGTGTTGCGCGTACTTAATGTAGCGCATGGCAGTTTCTATTCCATTGGCGCGTATGTGGCTGCTTCGTTGTGCTTATGGGTTATTTCGGCGGGGCTTTCTCCCTGGCTTACCTTTGTTGCTCTCCTGGCAAGCGCCGTCATCCTGGCGGCGCTGTTGGGGCCTTTGGTGCAGTCCACGCTGATACAGTGGACGCTTGGCAAATCCGAGGCGGTGCAGATTCTTGCAACGTTTGGCCTGTTTCTTATCCTTGAAGACCTGCAGCGCATCGTATTCGGCGTGAGCTCCATTGCTGAAGACACACCCATGACATTGCTGGGCGTCACGTCCATCGGCAGCGTTACCTATCTGAACTATCAAATTCTCCTGATCATCGCGGCCATCATCGTCGTGTTCGGTCTGCGCATGATGCTGGTGAAGACCCGCATCGGGAAACTGCTGTCGGCGGTGGTATTCGACCGGGAAATGGCGCTAAGCGTCGGCATAAACACTAAGCGCCTGTTCACGTTTGCCTTTACGCTGGGCGTGTTTCTGGCGGCGCTGGGCGGGGCGTTGGCGGTACCGACATCGGGAGCGGCGCCGGGCCTTGGGGCGGAAACAATAGTTCTGGCCTTTGCGGTGGCGGCTATCGGGGGCCTGGGTCAGATTGAAGGCGCGGCGCTTGCCGCCGTGATTGTCGGGCTGGCTCGTGTCGTCGCCATCTATTTCGCGCCTCAACTCGAAGCGGTCGCGCCTTACATCGTCATGTTGGTCGTACTGTTGATTCGCCCGTATGGTTTGTTTGGCAACGATCAGGCGCGGAGGATTTAAGCATCATGCGTCCAATTATCTCTGTTTTATCCGCCCTGGTGCTGGTCGTGCTGGCGGTTGTGCCTTTCGCTGCTCCTTGGTTGCAGTTTGTCCTGACCCTGGCCATGGCCAACGGGATGGTCGCGTTGGGTGTCGCCATTTTGCTGCGAGCCGGACTGATCTCCATTGGGCACGCCATGTTTTTTGCAATAGGCGCTTATTGCATCGCCTTCCTATCGCGCCTGGGGATCAATGAATTTCTTGTATTGCTTGTCCTGGGAACAATGGGTTCGGCCATCGCGGGGCTGATCGTCGGCGCTTTTGTGGTGCGCTACAGGGCCATTTTCTTTGCCATGCTCAACCTTGCCATTTCGATGGTGGTGTACTCCTTGATCGCCAAGATGTATAGCGTGACGGGCGGCACCGACGGCATGGCGCTGCAAACTCCCACGTTCCTTTGGATACCTCTGGAGAAACCGGGATTCGATCACGTGCTGTATTACTTTTCGGTGGCGCTGATGATAGTCCTGGGCTATCTGGTGCAGCGCTATTGGAAGAGTCCTCTCGGCTATGCGCTTTCCGCCATCGAGGGCAACGAACTGCGGCTTGAATATTTAGGGGTATCGGCGCGCTCGGTGTTGTTGGCCGCTTACGTGGTTTCAGCGGCACTGTCCGGTTTTGGAGGCGTTATCGCGGGTAGCGCCATCGGCCACGTTCTTCCGGATTTCGGCTATTGGATTACCTCCGCGCAATTTGTGCTGATCGCCGTTCTAGGGGGTATTGGAGGGGCGGCGGGGCCTTTCATCGGCTCGTTCTTTCTTGAGCTGCTGCATTCGGCATCGGTCAATCTTACCGATGCCTGGAACCTGATCACCGGGGTGGCGCTGATCGTCGTTATTGTTTTCCTGCCCAGCGGCCTGTATGGCCTGATCCGTAAACGTCGTCGGAGCGCATCATGAGCCATCCCTTACTAGAAGCCAAGGATCTGCGTATTGCCTTTTATGGGGTAACGGCCGTCGATGGCATCACCTTCCAGATCAACGAGGGGGAATTCGTTGCCATTATCGGGCCTAACGGATCCGGCAAGACGACTTTCCTCAACCTGTGCAGCGGCTATCTCAAGCCCGACTCCGGTGAGGTTTGTCTGGACGGCATTTCGATTACGGCAATGGCTCCACGTTCCATTGCCCATCGGGGAATCGCCCGGGCGTTTCAGATTCCCCAGCTTTTTCTCGACCAGACCGTGCTGGACAACCTGCTGATCGCCATGGCGGCCAAACAAGGCATCTGGTCGTGGTTCGAAAGCCTCGGCGCCGGTCGCCGGCGCGAAGAGGCCATGGAGCTGCTTGCATTGGTCGGCTTGCAGGATCAGGCAGGACAGTTTGCCGACGCATTGCCCGAGGGCAAGCGCAAGCTGCTTGACATTGTTTTGGCGCTGGCGCTGAAGCCCCGGCTGATTCTGCTGGACGAGCCTACCAGCGGTGTAAGTTCGATTGAACGCTTCGCCCTGATGGAAACGCTGATGAAGGCGTTGCGGCAAGCCAAGGTTACCGCGTTGTTTGTGGAACATGACATGGAGGTCGTGCAGCGTTATTCCGACCGCGTGGCGGTATGGGATGCCGGGCGCGTGCTGGTTCAAGGGCCGCCCTCGGAGGTGTTCAAAAATGCCGAGGTGCTGCATAAAGTGGTGGGAGTATGACCATGCTGAATATTGAAAACATCCATGTCGCCATCAACGGTATTCCCATTTTGCGTGGCGTGTCCTTCAAGCTGGAGGCCGGAAAAACCACTACCCTGATCGGTCGTAATGGCGCCGGCAAGACAACCACCTTGCGCGCCTTTATGGGTCTGCTCCCCATGCAGTCCGGCTCGGTCACGTTAAAAGGCGAAAACATAGGCATCACGCCCGCTTATAAGCGGGCGCATCAGGGTATTGGCTACGCTCCGGAAGACCGCCGCCTGGTGCCCGAATTTACGGTCGAAGACAATATTCTTCTACCGTCCCTGGCGTTGGGGTTGTCGGTCGATGAGCGCGCCAGCAGGCTTGAAGAGATCTATGAACTGATGCCTTCGCTGGCTGTAATGCGCAAACGTCCGGGCGGCGGGGTGTCGGGCGGGCAAGGCAAGATGGTTGCGCTAGGGCGGGCGCTTATGATCGCGCGTTACGCTTTGGTGCTCGACGAGCCGTTTCAGGGCCTGGCCCCGGCCTTGGCGCTTGAGTATGCCCGCACGCTTGGCAAGGTGCGGAATAAACGGCCCGACCTTGCCCTGCTTGTTACCGAGTCTTCGCCCGATCTGCTAGGTGAAATCGCCGATTACACGTTGCAGATTGAGCGCGGGGAAATCCAGTAGAGGCACCGTTGGCTGGCTGAGGGGTTAGCCGGCGGCCCGCTTCTCTGAATTACTAGGGATAATCCCAATAATATGCCTAAATAAAATAGCTAATAAACTTAGCTTTTAATGTAAAATTAAACAACGGATGATTTTTGCCTTCCCGGCTTGAGCGGTCCGGCGAATTAGCCAAACAACACTAGGCACGTAAATCGTGCAGCAAATTTCTGGAGTATTTGAAATGTTGAAAACCGGTTCCGAACATCTGGAGTCTTTGCGCGACGGGCGTGTCATCTACGTCGGCAACGAGCGCGTCACGGATGTCACCACCCACCCCGCCTTCCGTAATGGCGCGCAGTCCATTGCCAATATCTACGATCTGAAGCGCGCAGCCGAAAACCGCGACTCCATGACTTTCGAAGAAGACGGAGAGCGCTATAGCGGTTACTTCCTGCGCGCGCGCAGCAAGGCCGACCTTGAGTTCCGCTATGGCGTCCATCGCGCCATTGCCGATAGTACCTACGGCATGTTTGGCCGCTCTCCCGACCACGTATCCAGCTTTGTTACGGGTATGAGCCTCAAGCCCGAGGTATTCGGCAAGTTCGCCGATAACCTCATGGCCTACTACGACCATCTGCGCAAGACGGACAGCTACGCCGTCTATGCCGTGGTGCCGCCTGCCTCGGCCCGCACGCCCGAGTTCTACCAGGAAAACAAGCTGCCCATGCCTTCGCTGCGCGTGGTGCGCGAAGACGACGACGGCATTGTGATTTCCGGCATCAAGATGCTGGCCACGGGCGCCGCCTACGCCAACGAAATCTGGATTGGCAATCTCATCCCCCTTGCCCCCGATCAGGCCGACCAGGCCATTACCTGCGCTGTGCCGTGCAATGCGCCCGGCGTGGAACTGTGGTCGCGCAAGCCCATGGGCCGCGACACGCTGTGCGACTTTGAAAGCCCGCTTGCCCATCGTTTCGACGAATCCGATGCCATGCTGTTTTGCAACGAAGTCAAGGTTCCCTGGGAAAAAGTATTCGTTCACAACGACCCAGTGTTGGCGCGTAAAATCTATGTGGATACCGCCGGCCACACCTACGGCAACCATCAGTCCAACGTGCGCTATCTGGCCAAGATGCAGCTTATCGTGGGCATGGCCAGCAAGATCACCAAGGCATCGGGCGCCGATAAGATTCCCGCCGTGCGCGAAACCCTGGGCAAGCTGGCCGCCTGGGAAGGCGTGCTGCAAGGCATCATATTGGGTCAGATCCAGGGTGCGGAAGAATGGCCTTCCGATGGTTACTACTGCTTCAACCGCCGCCTGGTGTATGCCGCGCTTAACTGGTGCACCGAGAACTACTCGAAAATCATCGACGAGCTGCGCGAGCTGTGCGGCGGCAGCGTGTTCCAGATGCCGGCTGATGTATCGGTCATGGCCGACCCCAAGCTGCGCGATACCTTCGAGCGGTATTGGGCCACCCCTCAACTGCCGGCCGTCGATCGCATGAAGCTGTACAAGCTGGCCTGGGATCTGACCGGTTCCGAGTTTGCCGGGCGTCATCAGCAGTACGAGAAGTTCTACGCGGGCGCCTCGTTCGTGGTGCGCAACTACAACTTCATGCATGCCGACTGGAATGCCTTCGAGGGCGTGGCCGATCACCTGCTGTCAAGCTACGACGTGCCGGCGGCAAGTCTCAAAGAAGGCGTTGTTGCCTGACGTCCCATCCTTATTCAGGAGCAGCCATCATGAGTCAAGTATCCAACCCGTTTCCGACCGTGGCTCGAGACGATTTCCGTTCGGCGCTGGGTCTATTCCCCACCGGGGTGGCGGTCGTGACCGCCGAAGGCGCCAACCAAGAAGGCCGGGTTGGCATGACGATCACCTCATTCAACTCGGTTTCTCTGGATCCGCCCCTGGTGCTGTTCTCGATAGGCAAAAACGCCTTGAGCCTGAAGACCTTGTGCGGCGCCTCGATGTACAGCATCAATGTCCTGGGCGAAGAGCACCAGCACATTTCAAACCGTTTCGCTGCGGCCAAGGCTGACAAATGGTCGGATACCGAAATCGTCCACCACGACGGCCTGCCGTTTACCCTGGCCAAGGCAATTGTTTCATTCCAGTGCGTTCCGTATGCGACGCACGACGGGGGCGATCATCTGATCTTTGTCGGAAGGGTGCTGCGTATTCATCATCCGCAAAGCGAGGCTCCCGCTCCTCTGGTGTTCTTTCGCGGCAACTACGCGTCGTTGCGGTGCGAACAAAGCGCTGCGGCTCGCTAATCATTCAAAAGCAAGGAGTATGCAATGGCAGTAACCAAGCTACATCATGAGTTCCATAAAATCGACCTTGACAAGGGCGACTGGAAATTGCCCGAGGGGTACGCGCCCGATTCGGGGGCGCTGGAACTTATTATTTCCGGTTCTTTGGACACCGAAAACAAAAAGGGCAGCCGTACCCGCATCATGCGCTTTCCTCCCGGCCTGGCCACGCATGAAAAAATCGTGCACGACTACTGGGAAGAAGTGTTCATGTTTGAAGGCGACATGACCGTGGGGGCCGATGAAAACGGCGAAGGCGGCGAGTCGTTCGAAGGCTATACCTACGCGGTGCGTCCGCCCGGGGCATATCACGGCCCCTTCCGCTCGGTCAACGGCTGCTATATGGTCGAAATCCACTATTACGATCCAGCTTGAGCCCTCATCAGCCATGACGAACCCACTTTATTTTTCCTGCGAATCCGTGCAGGCGGACGGAACGGTGGCCACACGCTTGCTGGCCGTGCCGCCCAGCAAGTTCATCATCGCCGGCTGGACGGGCCGCGACACGGCGGCCATCGAGCATCACATTCAGGAGCTCGAAGCCCTGGGTGTGCCGCGCCCGTCGGCCGTGCCCTTGTACTACCACGCGGGCCGCGGCCTGCTGGTTCAGTCCGACTCGGTCGAAGTGGTGGGGCCCGATAGTTCCGGCGAGGCCGAGCCCGCTTTGTTCTTTGCCGAAGGCGAATGGTGGCTTACCGTCGGTTCCGACCACACCGACCGCACGGTTGAAAGCTATTCGGTCGCGGTATCCAAGCAGATGTGCCCCAAGCCTCTGGCCACCTCGGCCTGGCGCTGGCGCGACGTGGCAGGGCGGCAGGACGACATTCAGCTTGCATCCAGAATCCTGGAAGACGGCCGGTGGGTGGACTATCAGCAGGGCACGCTGGCATCGATCCGCCCGCTCGAATCCCTGCGCGACGGCTGTTTCGGTCAATCGGCCGAGCTGGGCAGTTTCATGTTCTGCGGCACGCTGGGGGCCATTCCAAACGCGGCGGGCAAGGCGATCCGGCCCGCGTCGTCCATGGAAATCTCGCTGCGCGACCCCGCCAGAGGCCGCGCCATCGTTCATCGCTACACGGTAAAGGCCTGGCCCGTCATCGCTTAGGGTTAATTCATGAACTCAACCATCTCCGAATTGCGTGCGAGCATTGCGCGGGGCGATACCACGCATGAAGCCGTGGTCAGCCAGGCTCTGGACCGGGCAGCCTCGCCATTGGCGCAGCACGTGTTTACCCGGCAGTACGCGCATGCGGCGCTGGCGGCGGCGCGGTATGCCGATGACGCTTTGGCGGCGGGGGTGGCCTTGCCGCCGCTGGCCGGCTTGCCGGTGTCGGTCAAGGATCTCTTCGATGTCGCTGGCGAGCCGACCCTGGCGGGCAGCGTAGTGTGCAAGAACGACGCGGCTCCCCCGATCGATGCCGAGGCTGTGTCCCGGCTGCGCAGGCAGGGCGCGGCCATTGTCGGCAAGACCAATATGACCGAATTCGCGTTTTCGGGGGTGGGCATCAACCCCCATTACGGAACGCCCCGCAACCCGGCCGACCCGCAGCTAGCGCGTATTCCCGGTGGTTCTTCTTCCGGTGCCGCGGTATCGGTGGCCCTGGGGCTGGCGGTGGCCGGGCTGGGGTCGGACACGGGCGGTTCGATTCGGATACCGGCCGCCTTGTGCGGCCTGGTCGGGTTCAAGAACACGCAATCTCGCGTGCCGGGCGCAGGCAGCTTCGAGCTGGCGCGCACGCTCGATACCGTGTGCGCCATGACCCGCAGTGTGGAAGACTGCCTGACGGTCGATGCGGCGTTGTCCGGCGCGCCGCTGGATGTGCGGCCGCGCTCGCTCAAGGGCATGCGGCTGGCCGTTCCCGAAACGCTTATGTTCGACGACATCGAGCCGGCCGTTGCCCGCGCCTTCGACAATACGCTGCAGCGGTTGTCCTCCGCTGGCGCATTGATTGAACGAATTCCCTTCAAAGAGCTGGCCGAGATCAAGCATTTGAATGCGCCGGGCGGTTTTTCCGCCGTCGAGGCCTATTCCGTGCATCGCGAACGCCTGGCCCGCCATCGCGATGCCTTCGACCAGCGGGTGGCCCAGCGTATCGCGGGCGGTTCGGTAGCCAGCGCCGCCGACTACATCCACATGCTGGATGCCCGCCGGGACTGGATAGCCCGCACCCGAACCGTTCTGGCCCCGTACGACGCGCTGGCCTGCCCGACCGTACCCATCGTTGCGCCCGAGATCGAACCCCTGGTTTCCAGCGACGAGGCCTTCTTCAGGGTCAATGGCCTGTTGCTGCGCAATACTTTCGCCATCAATTTCATGGATGGGTGCTCGTTCAGCCTGCCGTGCCACGACGCCGGCGAACTGCCGGTGGGTTTGATGCTGTCCGCCTCGGGCGGCGACGACAGCCGCCTGGCCCCGGTGGCCCTGGCTGTCGAGGCCGCGCTGCGTCGTATTTAGGCTGCAGATTCAGTTCTGGTGCGTATTAAGCGTAACTACTTATTGCGCCAGCCCCTTGCCCGAGAGAAAATTCGCGCTCTTGCGTTGTTTGCAGAACATTAAAAATATTCGGGTTTACCAACAACTCATAGGGGGTCTCTCTCATGCAACGTCGTTCCTTCCTAAAGAAGGCCGCCTTTGGCGTGGCCGCAGGTGGCACTACTCTCGCCGCCCCCGTGTTTGCCCAGAATGCGCCAGCGCTCCAGTGGCGCCTGGCTTCCAGTTTCCCGCGCAGTGCGGATGCGATTTATTCCGGCGGCGAAAACGTCGCGAAGTTCGTCTCCGAAGCCACGGGCGGAAAATTCCAGATCCGTGCCTTTCCGGGGGGGGAGATCCTGCCGGCGTTGGGCGTGCTCGATGGCGTGCAAAATGGCACCGTCGAATGCGGGCACACCGCATCCTACTACTATTACGGCAAGGATCCCGCGCTGTGCTTTGACAGCGCCGTGCCGTTCGGGATGAATACGCGTCAGATGAACGCTTGGGTGCTTCACGGCGGTGGGCTGAAGGTTCTACGCGACATGTACGCGAAGTTCAATATCATCAATTTCCCGTGCGGTTACACGGGCACCCAGATGGGCGGCTGGTTCCGCAAGGAGATCAAAACAGTCGAAGACCTGAAAGGCTTGAAGTTTCGCGCCTCCGCTTTCGCTGGCGCCGTGCTGATGAAGCTGGGCGTTGTGCCGCAGCAGATTGCGGGTGGCGACATCTACCCATCCCTGGAAAAAGGCACGATCGACGCCGCTGAATGGATCGGCCCCTACGACGATGAAAAGATGGGCTTTCATCGGGTGGCTCCGTATTACTACTTCCCGGGTTGGTGGGAAGGCACGCTGCAGGTGTCCCTGTACGTAAACAAGGATAAATACGAAGCCCTGCCGAAACACTACCAGGCCGTGTTGGATCAGGCATCTGCCCTGGCGACTAACACCATGATCGCCACCTACGATGCGGAAAACCCCAATGCCTTGAAGCGCTTGATCGGCGAAGGTGCCAAGCTGCGCGCCTTCCCGAAGCCGGTCATGGACGCTTGTTACAAGGCGGCCCAGGCTACCTACGCCGAACTCTCGGCCAAGGATCCCAACTTCAAGAAGATCCACGACGCTTACATGGCCTTCCGCGACCATGAGATTCCTTGGTTCCGGGTTGCCGAAGGCAGCTTCGACCAGTATCTGGCAACCGTTGCGAAATAAGCATGTGCGCGTTTTGTGCCGGCTGCCTGCCACCGGCCCGTATTGTCGTTTCCTAGCATCAGCCCCCGCTTGCGGGGGCTGATGCGTGTCTGGGGTTCTCTCCTTTTTGATTGACTTTTACCATGAATGCACTCCTAGCCCTGTCACGGGCGATTGATGTGATCAATCGCCGCGTGGGCCAGGCTGTGACCTGGTTGATTCTGCTTGCCGTGCTCGTTAGCGCCATCAACGCGACGGTTCGTAAGGTATTCAATGTCAGTTCCAATGCCTGGCTCGAATTGCAATGGTATCTGTTTGGCGGCGTCTTTCTGCTGGCTGCCGGCTATACCCTGTTGAAGAACGAGCACGTTCGCGTCGATGTGTTGGCGTCCCGCTTCTCTCGTCGGACGCAGCTCCTGATCGAGATCTTAGGGGTGCTTTTCTTCCTGCTGCCCATGGCCATCCTGATCATGTGGCTGTCCTGGCCTTTCTTCATGGATTCCTTCGTGAATCTGGAGCAGTCTTCCAATGCTGGCGGCCTGGTTCGCTGGCCGGCCAAGATTCTGTTGCCCATAGGGTTCGCATTACTGGTGGCGGCGGGCCTGTCGCATTTGATAAAGTGCATCGGCTGTCTGGCCGGACGGTGCCCGGATCCCCGGGATACACACTCCGGGAAATCGGCTGAAGAAGCACTGGCTGATGAGATCGCCCAGGATGCCGGGCGGCGCGAGGCTGCCTCGCACGAGGAGCGCTGACCATGGAAGCTTTCTTGCTTGCCTATATGGCGCCGGTCATGTTCGGTATGTTGGTCATTTTGCTGTTGCTAGGGTTTCCTGTTGCTTTTTCGCTGGCGGCCAATGGCATACTGTTCGGCCTGATCGGCATCGATCTGGGGTTGCTGTCGCCGTCCTTGTTCCAGGCCTTGCCGCAGCGAGTGTTCGGGGTCATGTCCAATGAATCTCTGCTGGCTGTGCCGTTCTTCACCTTTATGGGGTTGATCCTGGAGCGTTCCGGTATGGCCGAAGACCTGCTGGAAACGGTCGGGCAGTTGTTCGGCCCGCTGCGTGGCGGTCTGGCGATTGCTGTGGTTCTGGTAGGGGCCATGCTGGCCGCGACGACTGGTGTGGTGTCAGCCTCGGTCATTTCCATGGGCCTGATCTCGCTGCCCATCATGTTGCGCTACGGCTATGACCGCCGGCTTGCGACCGGCGTGATCGCCGCATCGGGTACCTTGTCGCAGATCATTCCGCCGTCGCTCGTGCTGATCGTGCTGGCTGACCAGTTGGGACGTTCTATCGGCGATATGTACAAGGGTGCATTCCTGCCGGGCTTCGCCCTGACGGGGTTGTACGTACTGTATGTGGTGGTAATGGCCTTGTTTCGCCCCAAGGCGGCGCCCGCCATCCCGCCGGACGCCCGCACGTTCATTGAGCCCAATGGTGGGCACGGCGTGGTGTCCTTGCTGGTGCTGATGGCCCTATCAGTTGCGGTTTCGGTCGGCGGGGTGAAACTGTTGCTGAACGGGCAGGCCCATGTGGACGAACTGATCGTCACCAGCATTCTGCTGTGGGGGGCTGCGGCCTTCGTCATGGCTGCGCTGAACAAGATCCTGCGCCTGGGGCTGCTGTCGAAGATCGCCGAGCGTGTCACCTTCGTCATGATTCCGCCGCTGGCGCTGATCTTTCTGGTGTTGGGCACGATCTTCATCGGCGTGGCCACGCCTACCGAAGGCGGCGCAATGGGGGCTGTCGGTGCCTTGATCATGGCGATCATCAAGCGTCGCTTGAACCTGAAGCTGCTGCGCCAGGCCATGGATACCACTACAACCCTGACTTGCTTCGTGGTGTTCATCCTGATCGGCTCGTCGGTGTTCAGTCTGACCTTTCGCGGCGTCAATGGCGATCTGTGGGTGGAACATCTGCTGACCGGCCTGCCGGGTGGCCAGATGGGCTTTCTGATTGTCGTCAGCCTGTTGACGTTTGGTTTGGCCTTTTTCCTGGACTTCTTCGAACTGGCCTTCATCATCGTGCCGCTGATCGGCCCCGTGGCTGACAAGATGGGCATCGACTTGATCTGGCTGGGTGTGCTGCTGGCCGTCAATATGCAGACGTCCTTCATGCATCCACCATTTGGCTTTGCACTGTTTTATCTCAGATCTGTGGCACCCAAGAGCGACTACAAAGATAAGGTAACCGGCAAATTAATCGCCAAGGTCACGACGGGTCAGATCTACTGGGGCTCGTTGCCATTCATCGTTATCCAGATCGTCATGGTGGTAGCTGTATTGATGTTCCCGCGCATAGTTACGCATTACAAGGCAGATCGTCCCCAGATCAATATTGATGAAATCAAAATAGATCCCGGGAATTTTGGTGGCTATGGTGGTGCGGGATATGGGGTTTATGACGACGGCAAGACGGGTTCGGGCAATACTTCTTCCGGCGCCGCACCGTCGGCTCCGTCCGACCAGGACTACAACAACATGTTCAAATAACACAGCGGCAGGAATTGCCTTTCAATGGCTTGCCGGACGGCTTCCGGTGCCTTGGTTTGCAGGAACAGACGGCACCGCTCCAGGCCCTCCGATGCGCCTTCGGTGATGATTGCTTGTCCCATAGATGCAACCATTGAGCCCGCAGAGCTTAGGCGTCAACGACTAGAGCATGTCTTGGTTTGTACTCCATTTGGGCGTACAATTATTATTCTATTCCGAGAGGCTTGCCATGTCCAACATAGTAGAAGCAAAAGGTGATCGACTTCAGGTGCGCCTGAACGCTGAGGCCAAGACCGCGCTACAACGCGCGGCTAACTACCGTCATAAGACAGTGAGCCAGTTCGTGCTGACGACGGCTTTGGCCGAAGCCGAAAAGGTCATTCGCGAGAACGAGGCCGTAGCGCTGTCGGCGGCGGACTGGAAGGTATTTTACGACGCTTTGAACAATCCTCCCGCGCCGAATGCCGCGTTGCGGAAGGCGTTTGCCAAGTATCAGAAGTCGGCTGAATGACAGCCATGCCATCACCATGGCAGGCCTTGGCGTTTGATAGCAAGGTACATGATCGCACTGCTTTCTCCTGTGGCGCTGCTGAACTTGACCGCTATCTGCGAGAGCATGCTTCGCAGGACATCAAACGGGATGTTGCTCGTGTCTTTGTGGCTGTGCGGCCCGAAACCGTGGCGATCTGCGGTTATTACAGTCTGAGTGCGATGAGCTTCCAGCGCGATGAACTGCCTGCGGAACAGGCCAGGAAACTGCCGCGCTATCCCGTTCCGGCTGTCCTGCTTGGTCGCTTGGCTGTCGATCGCGATGCTCAGGGATCGGGCTTGGGCGAGTTCCTGCTCATGGATGCGATGTACCGCACGTTGCTTGCAACACAAGTGATGGCGGTACACGCCATGGTCGTGGATGCGAAAGACGCTGCTGCCGCCAAGTTCTATCGCAAATACGGGTTTATTGTTTTTCCGAACAATACCCGGCGGTTGTTCCTGCCGATGGCGACGATACGTCAATTGCAGGAGTCTTGAACTCGGGTATTCCAGATCTCCCATACATGGGAAGAGCCCTTGTTTCTTCCAGGCAACAAAAAACCCAACCGGCAAGGGTTGGGTTCAGTGTATGTGGTGGCCTGGGGCTCACTCGAAAAACTCCCCGGCTGGCCTGATTTTATGCGGCTCTTGCGACCGTGGTCAATAGCTGGGGAGTGATTTGGGATGCGGGCCCGAAACGCGTTGGTTACGTGTCGCTGATGCCGAAGTCACGGCACTAGAACTGGAACAAGAATTAAAAGATAACAACACGCGCGAGATCCCGACAGGTCAGTATGAGCATCTTTGGGATAGCTGTGCGTGGCATCCGAACCTGGCAGCGAGGGGAACCGGGCAAAGGGAAAGAGCGGGCACAAGAGCATAATGAGTCCTTTTCGGGGACTGTTTGCTCGGACAACCCCGTTTCAATAGCCTGCCTCTTTCTGGTGTCGGAAGGCCAGGATGTACACCGCGTCGTCGGCCAGTTCATGATGGTACAAGGCGACATAGCCCGAATCACCAAACGCAATAACCAGTTCACGCAACTCCGGCATTTCCGGAAAGGGTCGGCCAATGTCGGGAGCTGTTTCCAGCAGCAGGAATTGCCTTTCAATAGCCTGACCGGCTCGTCTGGCGGCTTCTGGTGCCTTGGCTTGCAGGAACAGACGACACCGCTCCAAGCCTGCTGACGCGCCTTCGGTGACGATTACTTGTGGCACTCTGGCACCGCAATTTCCTCATCGGTTCCCCAGGTGTTCAGCCAAGTACGAACTTCCTGGCCGGTCAGGTGGCGGCCTGTTTCCTTGTAAGCAGCCCAGGACGCCAAGGCTTCCTGCTTGAAGTTCTCTCGCGCTTCCTCGCGCTCGACGTACTGCCGAATGGCTTCGAGCATGATCCAGTGCGGTGAGCGGCGGCGCTGGCCAGCCAGATGCTGGACACGGCCTTTCAGGCCGTCGTCGATCTTGAGAGATGTTGCCATAATGGGCCTTTTATCACTTGGTAATACCTAGTGATATTAGCTTGTTCGTGAGTTGTAGTCTACCCCCAGGGATTAAGGGTTCTCGACCCAGTTGACAAGCATGGCGTGTAGCTCGCTAAAAGCCTCATTAGGTTTCAAGGCTTCCCCTTCAATGGCAAACGATACCTCCATCCGTTGTGTGGTGGCGACATGGATCCAATTCCTGCAATGAAAACGTATCAGAGGGAATAATTCTGGATAAACCTCTGACAAAACGGGACTTTTTCTCAGCGGCTCTTGTATCTCGGCAAATGTTTGTGCGATCAGCTCCCTTAACTCCGGCGAAGAAATGGCCTCGGAAAGTTTGGCTAATAAAACCATGGCAACCAGCGCATCGAAGCGGGCGGCAGCGGATGGGCTTTTATCGGCAATCGTAGTCAGAAGGCGTCTGCTTCCATGGTCAAAAGGTGCCAGCCTCGGCTGGTCTTCATATTGACTTGGCTCATTTTCAAACAAAAGCGACACGACTACAGGGTCGAGGCTGCGTAGTGCTTCCTCGATCTGAATTTGATTGAATTCATCGCCCCGCAACACAGACCATAGCGGGCTACGGAACCATCGCGCCGTGCCGGGAAATACCGCTTCTGCTTGCGTGATTGAATTTCTAGGGCCAGGTTTGTCGTAAGGAACCTTTTTCCCTTTTTTGTAGCCATCCCACTTCCGAGGACGTGCTACATCGACATCTCGCTTACGTACTAAATCTCCGTCCAGCCGCATTTCAATTGCATAGGCGGAGGGCAGTCCAGATACATGCAGGACACCAAAGAACCATGTCCGTGTCCGAAGCTGATCTACATGATGTGCTTTAGGGCGTCCTCGACCACGAGGGAGTTCGGTTTGAAGCATGCTCGTCTGATCTGGAGTACTGAAAATACGAATATTGTAGCGGGTGGTGGGGATAAGGATAGTCACGAACAATGCGAAGCAACCGAGCAGTCGGTCTCATGATGTATCTGTACCATCTGTCGCCGCTGCTCTGCAAATTGTGCCCGGTCATAAGCGCTTCCAAGCTCCTCCTTGGACTCATGGGCGAGATGACGCTCAATGACCTCAACATCAAAACCAAGACGTTCGCGAATCAGCGTTCGAGCTGTCGCACGGAAGCCGTGGCCGGTGATCTCGTCCTGTGTGCTGTATCCGAGGCTTCGGATGGCAGCATTAACGGTGTTGTCGGACATGAAGCGACTTTTCTCCGACCGTCGGCTGATGCTTCTGAAAACTGGCCCGCTGGGGCCGGTAATGCCCTGGAGGTTCTTCAGAATATCGACCGCTTGGTATGGCAGCGGGACGATGTGATCCGTTCCGCCGCCTAGGGCTCGTCGGGCTTTAGTCTGCTTCATTTGAATGCCAGGGCAACGCCAGAGGGCTGCAGGCAGATCAAGTTGTTCCCATAGCATTTGTCGAACCTGGCCTGGCCGCTGAAAAATCAGCGGCATGAGTTGTAGTGCGGCCTTGGTAATTGCGCTGCCGCGATAGGCGTCCAGGTCGCGGAGTAGCTGACCGAGTTTTTTCGGGTCGAGGATTGCCGCCATGTGCTTGACGCGGGGAGCTGGCAACGTAAAGTCAGCGACACCTTTCGCCATGAAGTTTTCAGTGGGCAGTAGTACGGTGCGAGTGACAGCATGGCGGTACGTCCGTTGAATTGACTCACGCAGCCGTATTGCCGTTTCACGGGTGCCGGAGGACGAAACCGCCTGGAGTGTCTCCAATACATCTGCGGTCGTGATGAGCCCGATGGGCAGCTTTCCCAGGCGGGGAAATGCATGAAGCTCCATCATGCGAAGAACACGATGGCTGTAACCAGCAGTCCATTCATGTGTGGCGGTGGCATGTTTGTGCCAGTCGCGAGCGATTTGCTCGAAGCTAGCAAGATCCCGCAGGCGCGCTGCTTCGCGCTTTTCCAGCTTTTCGCTTCTAGGATCTTTACCGACTGCGATCAATTGAAAGGCGTTTCGCGCCCTTGATGGGAAAATTCGTCAATTTGCTTGATGCTCAACATTTGTTATTCCCTGATTCCGAAGTTATTACCCAACGATATTTTGGGTAATAGCCTGGGGGGTGCCAAATGTGAGCCCCACTGCGACCATTTGAGATCTACCGCGATGCGAATGATGCGGAGGTCTTTGATCTTCTTGGTTTTTCTGAGTCTCGGTGCGTTGCAATGAAAATCAGAAAGGAAATGCGTGGTGGCCTGGGGCGGAATCGAACCACCGACACAAGGATTTTCAATCCTCTGCTCTACCGACTGAGCTACCAGGCCACAACGTGAAAGGCAGAATCATACACGAAATTTAAGGTGCGTGCAGAAAGCCGGGTTCCCTCTGCGGGAGCCGGATCATAGCAAGAAGGGGGCTTTCCCAAGGGCTGAATCTCCCTTTATTGAGAATCATAAGTATTCAATCCACAAGGGTTTTTGCCTTTTATCAAGGGAATCTCGGTCTTGCCGGTCGCGTTACACCGATTTTCGTGCGCGCGTTTATAATCTATGCCTATCTACGGGTATTTCCTGACGGCTTTTCGCTATTCCATGTCTGTCGACGTCCTAACTTTTGGCCTGAATCATGTTTCCGCTCCGGTGTCGGTGCGGGAACGCGTGACGTTTCCGATCGACGTGCTGCGGCCCGCGCTGGACGGCTTGCGTTCGGCGTTCGGGGCTTCGGTAAAGGAAGCCGCCATTCTTTCCACCTGTAATCGCACCGAAATCTACTGTGCGGCCGAGCCGCACGTGCGCGAGCAGCTTCCCGTGTGGATGGCCGACTTCAACCGGCTGGAATCGGGCAGCCTCAAGCCGCACCTGTATCAGTACCAGCAGAACGAAGCCGTGCGCCATGCATTCCGGGTGGCCAGCGGGCTGGATTCCATGGTGCTGGGCGAGCCGCAAATCCTGGGCCAGATGAAAGACGCCGTGCGCGCCGCCGACGAGGCCGGGGCTTTGGGCACGCTACTGCATCAATTGTTTCAGCGCACGTTTTCGGTGGCCAAGGAAGTCCGTTCGCAAACGGCCATAGGCGCGCATTCGGTGTCGATGGCGGCCGCGGCGGTGCGCCTGGCCGAACGGGTGTTCGGCGATCTGTCGCAAACCAATATCCTGTTCATCGGCGCGGGCGAAATGATCGAGCTGTGCGCCACGCACTTCGCCGCCTTGCAGCCCAAGCGCATGATGGTGGCCAACCGCACGCTGGAGCGCGCCGATCTGCTGGCCTCGCGCTTTACCGCGCAAACCATGCGCTTGTCCGAGCTTCCCGAAAAGCTGGCCGACTTCGACGTCGTCGTGTCCTGTACGGCAAGCTCCCTGCCCATCCTCGGACTGGGGATGGTGGAAAGGGCTACGCGTTCGCGCCGGCACCGTCCCATGGTCATGGTCGATCTGGCCGTGCCGCGCGATATTGAAACCGAGGTCGGAAGGTTGGACGACGTTTACCTGTATTCGGTCGATGACTTGGGCCGCATGGTGCAAAGCGGCACCGATGCGCGCCGCGCCGCGGTCGTGCAGGCCGAGGCCATTATCGAGACGCGGGTGCAGAATTTCATGCACTGGCTGCAGAACCGCGAAATCGTGCCCACCATCGTCGAAATCCATCAGGCCGCCGACAGGGTGCGGCAGGCCGAGCTTGAAAAAGCCCGCCGCTTGCTGGCCAGGGGCGAATCGGCTGAAGCCGTGCTCGAGGCGCTGGCCCATGGCCTTACACAAAAATACATGCACGGCCCGCTGGCCGCGTTGAACCGCAGCCAGGAAGCCGAGCGCGATCAGCTCATCGCCATGCTGCCGCGTCTGCTGCCCACGGTCGACCGTCGCCGTTAGCGGCGCTTTCCTTCTCCGCGCCGTTGCCTGTGCGCTTCGCACAGGCTGATCCACCCTGATCCATTCAGCTTTATCTCCCCTCCTCATTTATGAAAAATTCCATGCGCAACCGGTTGGAGCATCTGGCTCACCGCTTGGTTGAAATCGATGCCATGCTGGCCGAACCCGAGATCGCCGCGGATATGGATCGCTTCCGCAAGCTGTCGCGCGAGCGGGCCGAGCTGGAGCCGGTGGTCAACGCATTCGCGGCCTATGTCGCCGCCGAGGGCGACATCGAGGCGGCCCAGGAAATGATGGGCGATCCCGAGCTGAAGGCCATGGCCGAGGAAGAGTTCAAGCTGGGCAAGGAAAAGCTGGAAACCCTGGCGGCGGAATTGCAGGTGCTGTTGCTGCCGCGCGATCCGGACGATGGCCGCAGCGTGTTCCTGGAAATCCGCGCGGGCACGGGCGGCGACGAGAGCGCGCTGTTTGCCGGCGACCTGTTGCGCATGTACAGCCGCTATGCGGAAACACGTGGCTGGCGTGTCGAGCTGATGTCGGCCAGCGAGTCGGAGATTGGCGGCTACAAGGAAGTGATTGCGCGCATTGGCGGCGACGACGTGTACGGCAGCCTGAAGTTCGAATCGGGGGCGCATCGCGTGCAGCGCGTGCCGGCCACCGAAACACAGGGGCGCATCCATACCTCGGCGTGCACGGTGGCCATCCTGCCCGAGGCCGATGAACTGAGCGACATCGTCATCAATCCCTCGGATCTGCGCATCGACACCTTCCGCGCCAGCGGCGCGGGCGGGCAGCACATCAACAAGACCGACTCGGCGGTGCGCATCACCCACTTGCCCACCGGGCTGGTGGTGGAGTGCCAGGACGACCGGTCCCAGCACCGCAACAAGGACAAGGCCATGCAGGTGCTGGCCGCGCGCCTCAAGGACAAGCAGCAGCAGGAGCAGCACAGCAAGGAGGCCGCGCAGCGCAAGAGCCTGGTGGGGTCGGGCGATCGTTCCGAGCGCATCCGCACCTACAACTATCCGCAAGGGCGGGTGACGGACCATCGCATCAACCTGACGCTGTATAAGTTGCAGTCCATCATGGACGGCGACCTGGACGAGTTGACCAAGGCGCTGCTGGCCGAACACCAGGCCGAGCAGCTGGCGGCCATGGGCGAGGAATAGGCCTGCATGGAGACGGTGCGCGGCGTGCTGGCGGGCAGCCAATTGCCCAGGCTGGAAACGCAGATGCTGCTGCAGCATGTGTTGCGCGTGCCGCGCTCGTGGCTGATCGCCCACGATACGGATCCGCTGGATCCGCAGGCGGTAGCGCGGTTCCAGCGCCTGGCCGGGCGGCGCCTGCGGGGCGAGCCCATGGCCTACCTGGTGGGCCAGCGCGAGTTCATGGGCCACGAGTTCAAGGTCGGACCCGGCGTGCTGATACCGCGCCCCGAAACCGAATTGCTGGTGGAAACGGCGCTGCGGCATCTGGACAAGCCGGGCCTGGACGCGCCCCGGGTGCTGGACCTGGGCACGGGCAGCGGCGCCGTGGCGATTTCCATTGCGCTGGCCTGCCCGAGGGCCCGGGTCGTGGCCACCGATGTCAGTGTTCAGGCGCTTGCCGTGGCGGCGGACAATGCCCGCAATCTGGGGGCCGAGGTCGAGTTCCTGTGCGGCAATTGGTACGAGCCCATTGCCGGTCAGCCCCGGTTCGATGTGATTGTCTCCAATCCGCCCTATATCGCCGCAAGCGATCCGCATCTGGAACAGGGCGATTTGCGCTTCGAGCCCAGAGGGGCGCTTACCGATGGCGGCGACGGCCTTGGCGCCCTTGAAATTATCACGCGCGGCGCCACTTCAAGGCTGAGGCCAGGTGGCGTATTATGGATGGAACACGGCTGGGATCAGGCGCCCGCCGTGCGCAGTTTGTTGCAAAGCACCGGCTTTAGGCAGGTAGGCAGTTCAAGCGACCTGGCCGGTATCGAGCGGATTACCGGCGGGTCTTTATAATGTGGTTGATTATTGTCCAGGAAACGAGAGCACCATGAGCGAAGTTCAAGATTTTATTAAGGAAACCGTTACCAGCCACCCCGTCGTGCTGTTCATGAAGGGTACGGCCCAGTTTCCGCAATGCGGTTTTTCCGGCCGGGCCATCCAGATTCTGAAGGCGTCGGGCGTGACCAAGCTGGTAACCGTCAACGTGCTCGAAGACGAGGAAGTGCGCCAGGGCGTCAAGGAATACGCCAATTGGCCCACCATTCCCCAGTTGTACGTGTCGGGCGAGTTCCTCGGCGGCTCCGACATCATTGCCGAAATGCATGAAAGCGGCGAGCTGCTTACCGTTCTGAAAGAGGCCGGCGCGCTTGAGTAATGCGCAGCGGGCCGGCGGGGGGGCTCCCAACGTAGCGGGGCAGGGTGCCGCCAGGCATTCCTGTCCCGTTTGCATAGCCAGGGCCTTGCCATGAGCGGCAAGCGCCGGCTCGTGGTCGGCATTACGGGCGCCACGGGCGCCACCTATGCGGTGCGCATGCTGCGGGCCTTGCAGGGTGTGCCCGATGTCGAGTCGCATCTGGTCGTTTCGCCCTCGGGCGTGCTGAACATCAAGTACGAGCTGGGCATGACGCGCCAGGAGGTGCACGCGCTGGCCGACAAGGTTTACAGCTTTCGCGATGTCGGGGCTACCCTGGCCAGCGGCGGCTTCGCCACCACGGGCATGATCATCGCGCCGTGTTCCATGCGAACCTTGGCCGCGGTGGCGCACGGGTTTTCCGACAACCTGCTTACCCGGGCGGCCGACGTCACGCTCAAAGAGCGCCGGCGCCTGGTCATGATGGTGCGAGAAACGCCTTTCAACCTCGCGCATTTGCGCAATATGACGGCGGTAACGGAAATGGGCGGCATCATCTTCCCGCCGCTGCCGGCGTTTTACCATCACCCCGCCACCATCGACGAAATGGTCGATCACACGGTGGCCAGGGTTCTCGAATTATTCGATATCGCGGTTCCCGGGCCGCACTGGGAAGGCGTGGGCCACGGCGCGCAATAGCGCTAGCCGGCCTCCGGCCTGGCGAGCTCCTGCAGGGAATCGACGGCCCGCACGTCCACCGGCGCAGCATAGCCGTCCTTGTCGCGCCCAAAGTGCAAGACCGTATGGGGGTAGGGCACCTCGATGCCGGCGGCATCGAAGCGCTGCTTCAGCAGCTTGTTGTAGCCGCGCTGGACCGCCCACTGGTTGCCGGGTGTCGTCTTGATAAGCACGCGTATCCTGAAGCCATGCTCGTTCAGGGCGGTCACGCCGGGTATGGAAATATCTTCCAGCACTTCGGGGGCAAGCTCCGGATCCTGCATCAAGTCCTTGAAAGCCATTTCCATCTGGGCAATCGCCTGGTCCACGTTCTCGCGGTGGGCGACGTTGTACTCGCCGTAGTGGTAGCCGTAGTCGCGGGTGTGGTTGCTGACTTTGTCGATGCTGGAGAACGGAATCAGGTGGTAGCCGCCGTCCAGCGTGCGGATGACGACCGAGCGGATGGTGATTTTTTCCACCGTGCCGAACAGGCCGCAGACCTCGACGATGTCGTTCTGGTTCATGCCGTTTTCAAGCTGGATGAACACGCCGGTAATGACGTCCTGCACCAGCTTTTGCGCGCCGAATCCTATGGCCAGTCCGGCCACGCCGGCGCCGGCTATCAGGGGCCCGATGTCGATGCCGATTTGCGAGAGTACGACCAGCACGGTCATGGTGGCGATGACCACGGCGGCGGCGTTGCGAAACAGCATGAGCAGGGTTTTCTCGCGTTCGCTGGGGCGGCGGTGCAGGCCGCCCGCGCCCAGGCGATGTTCGATGAGGCTGGCGATTATGGTCCAGCTCAGCGCCGCAATCGCCAGGATGACGCCTACTTTCAGGACGACGGCGATCACGGCGCGGCCGCCGTCCGAACCCAGCCAGGCCCCGAGGTCGAAGGCATGCCAGGCATCCAGCACGACAAGCGCCACCAGGATGAGGATCAGCAGCCTGAGCCCTTTGAGGGCGGCCGGAACATAGGAGTTGATGCGGGTCTCGAGCAGAGGCAGGGCTTTGCTCCAGGACTCGGGCACGACGATGCGGCGGGCCAATAAAGACGACAGCGCGGCGGCCAGCAGGGCGCCGGCGATGATCGCCACGACCGATTGCGCCGTGGCGATCATCATGAAAGCCAGTGCCAGCTGCTGCTCGGCCTGGCTGGCGACCAGCAGAACGGTCAGGTAGGCAATGGCAATGACGTGCCATAACCGCGCCAGGACGCGGATCAGCGTGCCGAACACCGCGGTGCTCGATTTTTCCGCCCAGGCGGTCAGCCCGGCCTTGACGCTTTTGCGATGGCTCCAGACCACGCGCACGCCGTAGATGTATACGCCCAGCATGATCAGCAGGCCCAGCAGGCGGCCGAGCGAGGGCAGCATGATGGCCTGGGTGATGGGCACGACGGCCAGCAGGCAGTAGCCCGTCAGGCCGATCAGCAGCGTCAGCCAGCGGTTCCAGTAGCGCGCCGTGGCGGGCTGCAGCGGCAGCAGGCGAAGGTGTTCGTAGCGGGTGGCGAAGACGCCCCGGGACAAGGCCTTGACGGCCTCTATCATGGCGAATGCGCTCAGGAACTGGAAGGCGAGTCCGGTCGCGCTGTTTTCCTGCCCAGCCAGGAACAGGGCCGCAGCGTAGCCCGCCAGCGTCGCCAGCAATGTGGCCGCAAGGTCGACGGCCAGCGCGGCCGCGACGCCGATGAGTTTTCGGCTCAGGGCCAGGCCGGGTTTCCTGCGTCCGCCTTCCCTGGGCTGTTCGGTCTGTATCCAGCGGTTCAGGCGGGCGAACGCCGCGCCCGCCGCCAGCCTGAAAACCAGATATGCCGCCAGGGTGGCAAGCACGGTGGCGGCCAGGAGGCGGAGCGCGTCGCCGTGCGACGGCGCTGTGGCAGTGAAAGGCAGCTTGCCTTGTGCCAGGGACTTGACGGCTGCCGCGGCGCTGGACAGGTCGTTGGTGGTGTGCCGCAGCGTCAGGGCCAGGCGTTGCGTCGGCGATATGTGCTTGCCGGCGTCTCCCGAAATCTCCACTTGTGAACCTGCTTGTGTGGAGGCGTTATCGGCGCGGGGCGGGTGTGCGCCGGTTTGCGGTTGCGCTTTGGAATCGCCCTGGGGCGCCATGGTGCGCAGTTCCTGGATGAGCTGGTCGCGGGTCTGGGGATTTTCCAGCAGGTCGGCAAGCACGGCGTAGGGGGTTTCGTTGCCGGCCGCGGGCGGGCTGGCTTGGGCATGGCCCGGGATGTGCACGGCCAGGCCGGCCAGGAGGAAAAAAATACCGATAAGAACCTTGCAAAAACACGGGCTCAAAGTGTTGTGGGCCGTATCGAAGCGCATGCGGCGGACTCCCTTTGATCGTTGGCGGTGAACAAATAAAAAAGCACGTAGCGTGTTGTTGGTTATGAAGCCAGCCAAACAACACGTTGATCACGTGCTTATATAAAAGGGTAACACCCGCATGCCGGCTTGTCAGGCCGGGGTTCGCCGCGCCGCTACAGGGAACGCAGATCCGTCATGAATATGGTTTTATGCGGCCGGCCGCCTTCGGCGGAGGTTTGTCCGCCGTCATCGTCGCCGTTTTCGCGGTCCGGGGCCAGGCCGGGATTGTCGAAGTCTTCGCGGTCGAAGGCCATGTCGCCTTGCGCATCGGGCGTGCCGGTCACGGCAAGCCCCGCGAAGTCGAACAGGTTTTGATCCATGAGGTGGGTGGGCACGACGCGCGAGAGCGCGCCGAACACGTTCCAGGATCGGCCCGGCATTTTCTTGTCCCATTCCGCGATCATCCGGCCGACTTCCTTGCGCTTGAGGTTTTCCTGGGAGCCGCAAAGATTGCACGGAATGATGGGAAACTGCTTGAGCGCGGCATAGGCGATGAGGTCTTTTTCCATCACATAGGCCAGTGGCCGGATGACGATGTGCTTGCCGTCGTCGGACATCAGCTTGGGCGGCATGGCTTTCATGCGCCCGCCGTAGAACAGGTTCAGGAAAAACGTGGCGAGGATGTCGTCGCGATGGTGGCCCAGCGCGATTTTGGTGGCGCCCAGTTCGTCGGCCACGCGGTACAAAATGCCGCGGCGCATGCGCGAGCACAGCGAGCACATGGTCTTGCCTTCGGGGATGACGCGCGTCACCACGGAATAGGTGTCCTGGGTCTCGATGTGGTAGGGCACGCCCAGGTTCTTCAGGTATTCGGGCAGGATGTGGTCTGGAAAACCGGGCTGCTTCTGGTCCAGGTTGACCGCCACGATGTCGAACTTGATCGGCGCCCGCGATTGATGCGTCAGCAGCAGGTCGAGCATGCTGTATGAGTCTTTGCCGCCCGACAGGCATACCATGACCTTGTCGCCTTCCTCGATCATGTTGAAGTCGGCGATGGCGCGCCCGGTTTCGCGCATCAGGCGCTTGGCCAGCTTGTTGTCGTCCACACGCTGTTTGTGCGCGCGGCGGCGGTCGGCCCCGGCATCGGCTGGCGTATCGGGGCGGCTGTGGCGGTCGCCCGGCTCGTGGCCGGGGGCGTCGGGTAAGGGCGGATTCTGGGAAAGCATGGCAATAAACCCGCGGTTGCGCGGTTTCTACAAGTAAAGGTTAGCGGCTGCGCTGCAGCTCGATGCCGACGGCGGCGCAATCCGAGAAGGCGTTGGGTTTGCTGATGCGGATCCTGACCCGGCTGATTTCCGCGAAATCGCGCAGCAGGCGATCCACGACCTGCTCGATCAGCGTTTCCAGCAGATTGACGTGCGCCTGGGTGCATTCCTGCACGATGGCGTTGCGCAGCAGACGATAGTCCAGTACGGTTTGTATGTTCTGGTCGTGCACGGGCTGGCTGATGTCGACGTCGATTTCCGCATCGATATGCAGGGGCTGGGTGGCGCGCAATTCGTGTTCAAGAATGCCGATGCGTGCATCGAGGGCGAGTTGCGAAAAGAATATGCGGCGTGTGGACATGGCGTAGACCTTAACGGGGTGGCGCAATTGTAGTGCGATTACGCGGCCGGGCGGGAACTGCGCGCCGTGCCGGGGCCCTGCATGCTTGTTTGTCACGTTCGCGGCGATGCAGGACAATGCAGGGTGATACGCCACCAGGACGCGAGACCCTGGGGTATGCACTGGATGGAGCGCAATGCAGGCAAGCACAGAACACTACGATGCGGTAATTATAGGAGGCGGGCCGGCCGGCGTGTCGTGCGCCGTATGGCTGGCGCGCCTGGGTTATGCCCCGGTCCTGCTCGAGGCCGGCAGCCGCATAGGCGGCCTGTGCCGGATGCATCCCTTCCCCGACGACTGGAATGCCTCGCTGCCGGGCATGACCGGCCCGCAGGTCGCCGACAATCTCGAACTGAGCCTTGAACAGGCCGGGGTGCCGGTGCTCTTGTCGCATGCCGTGGCTCATATCGAGCCCGCCGGTCGGGAATTCATCGTAACCGCCAGGCACGAAGGCGGCGAAGCCACGCTGCGCGCCGCGCACGTGGTACTGGCCACGGGCGTTACCGCGCGCGGCCTGCCGCAGGCGGACACGGCGGCCGCCGGAGCCGGGTCGGCCCAAGCCGGAGGCAAGGGCATGACGGCGAGCTCGTCCGTACTGATCGGCCCGGGCGCGCACATTGTGGCCCAAGACTTCACGGGCAAGCAGGTGGCGGTGCTGGGGGGCGGCGACAATGCCTTCGAAAACGCCTTGTACGCCATGCGGCATGGCGCCTCGCTGGTGCAGGTTTACGCGCGCAACGTGCGTGCGCAACAGCAATTCGTGCGCCAGGTCCCGGCCGCGCAAATGCATGTGGGCGAGTACCAGGTCGATGTCCAGGCGTGCGCCGTCAATGGGCGGCGCTACGACCTGATCCTGGTGTTCTATGGCTGGGAGCCCAATGCACGCTTTGCCGGCAGCCTTGACCTGAGCCGCGGCGAACAGGGCTTTATCGCAACCGATGCCGCCACGGCGCAAACCAGCTTTCCAGGGGTCTACGCCATTGGCGAGGTCACGCAGCGCCAGCATCCTTGCGTGGTAACCGCCTTGGCCGACGGCGTCACCGCCGCCAAGGCCATTCAGGCGCGCATCGAGCGAGGGCGCGGCTGATTTGGCGATCCCCGGATGCAGTCTGGCGGAAACCGGATAGATGCGGGAATGTGCCTTGGGTATCTTCCAAGTGTCGGGACCCATTCCGGGTTGTCCCCCCAAGGAGAACTGATCATGTCCAAGGTTGCTTACGATGCTTACCGCGAGGAAGTCGCAGGCCGTGCGTCTGTCGAAGATACGCCCGAACTGGTGGAGTACTACGAGGAGCTGGGACGGCTGAACACGGCGGCGTTGTGGACTGTCGCCAACAAGATCGAGCCGTGGCAGCCCAAGTCGCAGTCCGTGCCGATGTTGTGGCGATACGGCGACCTGCGCGAGCATGTGCTGCGCTCGGTGTCTTTGGTGTCGCCGGAAAAAGCGGGCCGGCGGGTCATCTACCTGGACAATCCCGGCCGGAGGGATGTGGCGGCTGCGGTGGGTTGGCTGTATTCGGGTCTGCAGGTGATGCATCCGGGCGAGGCGGCCTCGGCGCACTGGCATTCGTCTTCGGCATTGCGCTTCATCATGGAGGGCCGTGGCGCCTACACCATCGTCAATGGCCACAAGATGCCGCTGGGCGCCAACGATTTCGTGATCACGCCCAATGGCTGCTGGCACGAGCACGGGGTCGGGGAGGACGGACTGCCGTGCATCTGGCAGGACGGGCTGGACATCCCCTTGGCAAACGCCATGGAGGCGGGGTTCTTCGGCGTGCATCCCGATCTGCATCAGGCTGTCGGCCATCCTGTGGATGACTCCGTCGGAATATGGGGAGCGCCCGGCTTGCGGCCGCAGGACGTCAAATGGAGCCAGCCCTACTCCCCGTTGTTCAAGTACCAGTGGGAGCCAACCTACGAGGCGTTGCTGCGCTATGCCAAGGTTGCCGACGACAACCCCTGCGATGGCATGCTGATGCACTACACCAATCCGGTCACCGGCGGCCATGTCATGGCCACGATGGGCGCCAGCATGCAATTGCTGCGGCCCGGATTCGTCGGCAAGGCGCATCGCCATACCGGCAGCTTCTTGTATCAGGTGGCCAAGGGCCGTGGCTACTCGATCATCGACGGCCGGCGCTTCGACTGGCAGGAGCACGATATCTTCTGCGTGCCTTCCTGGGCCTGGCACGAACACGTCAATGCCTCGCAGACCGAGGATGCCTGCCTGTTCTGCTTCAATGACCTGCCAACCATCGAGAACATGGGTTTCTACCGGGAAGAGATGCTGGCCGACAACAGCGGCCACCAGCCGGTGCTGCTTCAAGCGCAGGCCGGACAGGAGCTTGTTTCGGCCTGATCGACGTCCATCGTTCCGTTTGCGCGAAGGCATGCTGTTCCGGCGGGGTCCGGGGATGGGGCGCGCGGTTGTTCGGCGCCCGGGCCTGGCGTACTATTGAAGCATATAGGTCGGGGGCGTTCGCCGCCGACCGTGCTTTCTTCAGCGAAGCGAGAGGCTGGAAATGGCCGACTTACTGGCGGAATGGACCGAGCCCCTGTTCAGGCAGCACATGCTGCTTGCCTCGGACGATGTCGACGAGATCCGTTTGCGTGTTGCGGAACTCTTGAACGACCATATCCTGGAGCCGCGCGGCGCCACGCTGGCTGCGCGGCTGCATGGCGTCAAGGCCGGGGTGCTGAGTGTCTGCATGCTCGAGTACGGCGAGGCGGTTACCGTCGAAGAAACGCGCCCCGCCGGAGAGTTTCTGCTGCTTCAGATGCCGTTGTCCGGATCGGTGGATATCGAATGCGATGAAGGCAGTTGGACGGCCGGCCCCGGGTCGGGGGTGATTTTGCCCTCGAATATGCCGCACCGGCTTGACTGGAAGGCCGGGGCCACGCAGATCATCCTGAAAGTGCCGCTTGGCCGCCTGTATGCGGAGTACGGCAGTTTGACGGGCGTCCACCCTGGCAAGCCGCTGAAGTTCAACCGGCGGATCGACCTGGGCTCGGGGGACGGCGAGCAATGGAATGCCTTGATGCGCTATTTCTGCGAGCAGGCCGCGCAGCCGTCGCCCTTGGGCTGGTTGAAGGCCAGGGTTGCCGAAGAGGCGCTGATGCGCCATCTTTTATGCGCGCAATCCATTTCTCTGCGCGAGCATTACTTTGGCGGCGACTGCGCCCAGGTGCCCAAGCGTCTGCGGCGCGCGCGAGAATTCATAGAGGCTCACCTGCACGAAGGCATTTCGCTGGACGACATCGCAGAGCACAGCGGTACGAGCCTGAGGAGCTTGTCGCGTATGTGCCAGCTTCAGTATGGCGCCAGCCCCATGCAATTGTTGCGAAACCTGCGCCTGGACAAGATACGGCAGGAACTGCTGAGCGCGTCCGTGGACAGCAATGTTTCCGAAGTGGCGATGCGCTGGGGTTATACGCATCTGGGCCGATTTGCCGCGGCTTACCGGAAGCGGTTCGGCGAAGCCCCCAACGAAACGCGTCAGGCCGGCGCCGCGGCCGTCAGGATGCACTCTGTTCTGGCTGGTTCGGAGACAGTCACGTCGAAGGCTCGCAGTTCGTCGCGCCGGAATACGTGAACCGTTACCGTGTCGCCGGGCTGGTAGGCTTGTAAAAGGCGGTCGGGGCCGGTCTCGGTGACGCGCAGGCCGTTGATTGCCACCAGTATGTCGCCCGCCGACAGGCCCGCGCGGTGCGCCGCCCCGCCTTCGAAAACCGTGGCCAGCACGGTTTCTCCGTGTGCCGGGCGGATGCGGACGTCGAGCGTCGGCGTTGGCGACGCGGCCTTCAATTCGAGCCTGATGCCTTGCTGCCGCAACAAGGATTGCAGCGGAATGTCTTCGCGCCCATCGACATAGCGGGCAATGAAGTCCGAGACATCGACGCCGGTGGCTTCGCGAACGAGCCTGGCGATGGAGTTTTCGGGCACGCCCTTGCCCGAGCCCTGGTAGAAATCGCGGCCGTATCTGTCCCACAGCAGGCGCATGACATCGTCCAGCGAGCGGCTGCCCCCCGATTCGCGCCGGATGGTCATGTCCAGACCCAGCGCGGCAAGGGAACCCTTGGTGTAGTAGCTGACCAGGGCGTTGGGCGAGTTCTCGTCCTGCTTGTAATAGCGGGTCCAGGCATCGAACGAGCTTTCCGCGATCGACTGCTTGTGGCGGCCCGGCGTGCGCAGCACGCCGCTGATGGCTTTGCCCAGCAGGCGCAGGTAGCTGGCCTGGTCGATGGCGCCCGAGCGCAGCAGCATCAGGTCGTCGTAATACGAGGTGAAGCCTTCGAATACCCACAGCAGGCGGGTGTGGTTCTCGCGGCTCAGGTCGTAGGGCGCAAAGGCCGCCGGCTTGATGCGCTTGACGTTCCAGGTATGGAAGTATTCGTGGCTGACCAGCCCCAGGAAAGTCTGGTAGCTATCGCCCGGGTTGTCCTGGCCGAGGGTGGGCAAATCGGTGCGTGCCGCCATCAGTGCGGTGGAGGCGCGGTGTTCCAGCCCGCCGTAGCCGTCGGCCGTGACCATGGTCATGAAGACGTAGCGGTCGGACGAATCCAGGAAGGGCGCACGCTTGCTGGCGGGCTCGAACAGCGCAATCTGGGCGGCGCAGATTTTTTGCGCGTCGGCGGCGATGCGCTTGAGGTCGATATTGGGCGCCAGGCCCGTGAACACCATTTCGTGTTCCGCCCCGTGCGCCTTGAAGCGGACGCACTGCGGAGTGCCCATTTCGACCGGGTGGTCGAGCAGCGCGTCGTAGTCGGGCGCCCGGTACATGCCGAAGCCGTGGCGGCGCGCGGCCAGGCTATGGCCGGCCGCTTCGGGCAGGCTAGTGTAGACCTTCCAGTTGCGGGCGTGCGGCGGAGCGAGCAATTCCACGTAGCAGGGTTCGTGCTCGTGTCCGGTTGCGCCAAGAAACACGCTGGCGCCGTTGAAAAAGGCGTGGGTCTGGTCGAAGTGGGCGCCGCGCACGGAAAGATCCCAGGCGTAGACGGTGTATTCGAGGGTAAGCGGTCCTGCGCAAGGCGCGCAGCGCCAGCTGTGGTTGCCGGTCTTGCGCACGGGCACCGGCTTTTTGCCGCTGCGGGCGCTTATGCTGGTGATCTGCCGCGAAAAATCGCGGATGAGGTAGCTGCCGGGAATCCAGGCGGGCAGCGTGAACTCCTGGCCTTTCGGATTGGGCCGGCGAATGATGAGTTGCACCGAGAACTGATGGCCGGCGGGGTCGGACGGCGTTAGGCGGTAAAGTAACGGTTCTTTATTCATTCCTCAATATTACCTGCAAGGAGTCAACATGAGCGCAGCATTGGTGAAAATTGAAACTCGCGGTCGCGTCGGGTTGCTGGTGCTGGATCGCCCCAAGGCCCTGAACGCGCTGAACAACGACGTGGTGGCAGAGCTGGCCGCGGCCCTGCGCACGTTCGACGCCGATCCCGGGATCGGGGCCGTGGTGCTGACCGGCAGCGAAAAGGCCTTTGCGGCAGGGGCCGATATCGACGCCATGCGCAACTGGTCGTATACCGACGTGTTCAACCAGGACTACCTGGGGCACGATTGGGAAGCGCTGCGGCGCATCCGCAAGCCCATCATTGCTGCGGTGTCGGGCTACGCGCTGGGCGGCGGCTGCGAGCTGGCCATGCTGTGCGACTTCATCATCGCCGCCGAGAACGCCCGCTTCGGCCAGCCCGAGATCAATCTGGGCATCATCCCGGGTTTTGGCGGCACGCAGCGCCTGGTGCGGGCCATCGGCAAGTCCAAGGCCATGGACATGATACTTACCGGGCGCATGATCACGGCGGCCGAAGCCGAACTGGCCGGCCTGGTATCGCGCGTGGTGCCCAACGAGCGGCTGCTCGACGAGGCGCTCGAAGCTGCGGCGCTGATCGCCTCCAAATCCCAGCCTTCCGTCATGATGGCCAAAGAGTGTGTGAACCGCGCATTCGAAACCCCGCTGCATGAGGGGTTGTTGTTCGAGCGCCGTAATTTCCATGCGCTTTTTTCGACCGAAGACCAGAAGGAAGGCATGGCGGCCTTCATCGAAAAGCGCCGTCCGGAATTCAAGAACCGCTAGGGGGGTGGAGGGTTCCGCCGCCCACGTTCCCGAAGCTGTCCAGCGCTGGCTGGCCTCGGCTGCAGGCCGTGCCGCGCCACGCTGCAATGGCGTATTTCGCAGCGTGCGCGGCGCGTATTTTTACCGATGGAGAAGTGTTGCTCCATGTTTCGCTCAAACAACAAGACCCTCGCCTGACAAGTTGCTTACTGTTCCAAAATAAAGTTATACTCCATGGGTTTTGTGCTTAACAGGTGTACAACGTGGTTGTTTCAGGCAAGGGGAGAGCCGCGAGCTACCCCGAAGAAGCAGCTTCGGAGTCTAGGCTGGTAGAGTCAAAGCTGGTGCTAAGCGATGCCGATCGCGCAACCTTGAAATTCAAGGCCGAGCGCGGGCTCGTCAGGGTGCTGGCAGCGCAGGCTGTCATGGCGCTTGTTGCCGCTCTCGTCTCTTGGATTATCGCTGGTGGTGCAGCAGGTGCCTCGGCCCTTATTGGGGCAGGCGCCTATTTTGTGCCCAATGCGTTTTTCGCGGTGCGTTTGCTGCTAAGGCTGAAGGCATCCAAGCCTGCCAGCCCTATCGCCTTCTTGACCGGCCAATTCATCAAGCTGGGCGCTACGGCGGTGTTGCTGGCGCTGGCTGTGCAGTGGTGGCGGGACTGGCTGGTCTGGCCGGCCATGTTGTTTGGCCTGGTTTGCGTGATGAAGGGTTATGTGCTGTTGATGATGTTCCGCAAGCTTCCGTAGCTGCGCAATAAAAAAATTTCACGAATGCGATGCAAAGAGCCTGCATCACATTCTCGTTTCAAGTTCACGAGGTAAGGGATCCGATGGCTGCTAGTGATATTACGCCGCAGGCTGAGTATATTCAGCATCACCTGGTTCATTTGAATAGCCTGGGCGCAAAGCAATCGGTGATTGCTGATTTCAGCGTGCTCAACTACGACTCGATGTTCTGGTCCCTTTTCACGGGCATCATCGTGCTCTTCTTTCTTTGGCGCGCCGCCAGGCGCGCCACTACCGGCGTACCGGGCCGTTTCCAGGTCGCCGTGGAAATGCTCATCGACATGGTCGACAACGAAGCCAAAAGCATCGTCAACAACGAGAAATCGCGTATTTTCGTTGCGCCCTTGTGCCTGACCATCTTCCTCTGGGTCATCCTGATGAACACGCTCGACCTGGTTCCCATCGACCTGCTGGGCTGGATCTTCAGGCTTGTCGGGTTGGGCGGCCATCACGACCCCCTGTACTACCACCGCATTCTGCCTACCGCCGACCTGAACGTTCCCATGGGCATGTCCCTGGGCGTGCTGGTGCTTACTCTTTATTACGGCATCAAGGTCAAGAAGCCCTACGGCTTCGTCAAGGGCCTGCTTACGTCCCCCTTCCATGCACATGGCTTCCTGGGCCTGCTCCTGGTTCCCTTCAACATCCTGCTGAACCTCATGGAGTACGCCGCCAAGACCGTGTCGCTGGGAATGCGGTTGTTCGGCAATATGTTTGCCGGCGAACTGCTCTTCATGCTCATCGCCCTGCTGGGTGGTGCGTGGACCGGATTTAATGCTGTCAGCATGGGCTTGGGCATCGGCCAGATTTTTGCTGGTTCGGTGTGGGCTATCTTCCACATCCTTATCGTGATCCTGCAGGCTTATATCTTCATGATGTTGGCCCTGGTGTACGTAGGCCTGGCCCACGAAGACCATTAATGAATTTCCGCTCTGGGCCGGTATTCCGGCGCAAAGCGGAGGCGCAAGGTTTTCTTGCACAGAAGTTTTCTTTTTTGACTTTTTGATTACACGGTTTTTAACCAAGGAGTTGTTATGACCAACGTTGCTCTCGTTGCTCTGGCTTGCGGTCTTATTGTTGGCCTGGGTGCTTTCGGCGCCAGTATCGGTATCGGCCTGATGGGCGGTAAATTTCTGGAAGCTTCGGCTCGCCAGCCCGAACTCATGAATTCGCTGCAAACCAAGATGTTCCTGTTGGCCGGCCTGATCGACGCCGCCTTCCTGATCGGCGTTGGTATCGCCATGTTGTTCGCTTTCGCCAATCCGTTCCTCGGATAAGCATGAAACCGCCCGCCGGCAAGGCGGGTAAGCTGTCGTTTGCGGTGCCCGCCTTCGTGGGCGCTGCGGCGACTTGAATATACGGTGTTGTGCAGGTCGCTGCATGATGCATGTGGTATTAAAGGGAAACGACCGTGAATTTAAACGCGACTCTCTTTTTTCAGATGATCGTGTTTTTCGTCTTGGCATGGTTTACGATGAAATTCGTATGGCCGCCCATGATGAAAGCAATGGACGATCGCCGTCAAAAAATTGCCGATGGCCTGGCGGCCGCCGACAAGGGCAAGGCCGATCTGGCCCAGGCCCAGGCGCGCATTAGTCTGATAGAGGCTTCTTCCAAAACCGAGAACCATGCCCGCATCCTCGAAGCCGAGAAGCAAGCGGCGGGAATCATCGACGAAGCTCGCCGTGAAGCCGAAGCCGAAAAGGCCCGCATCGTTGCGCAAGCCAAGGTCGATGCCGAGCAGGAAGTCAAGCGCGCCCGCGATGCGTTGCGCGGCGACGTGGCCAACCTGGCCATCAAGGGTGCCGAGCAGATTCTCAAGCGGGAAGTCGATGCCAAAGCACACGCCGAGCTGCTCGACCAGCTCAAGGCGCAACTCTAATCAGGGCGGGCCATGGCTGAATTATCGACTATTGCCAGACCTTACGCCGAAGCGCTGTTCGCTTCGGTGCAGGACGACCAGGCCGGCTTGGCCTCCTGGTCCGATCTGGTCAACCAGCTTGCGGCCATCGCAAGCCTGGAAGATGTGCACGAGGCATTGACCGACCCGCGTCTGAACAACGCGCAGCGCGCCGAGCTGTTCTGCGAACTGGTCAAAGAGCCGCTTTCCCCGAAGGCGCGCAATTTCATCGATCTGCTGGTCAACAACAATCGCATTTTGCTGTTGCCGCAAATCGCCGAGCAGTTCGATTTTCTCAAGAACCGGTTCGAAGGATCCGCGCTTGCCGAAATCACGAGTGCGTTCGCGCTCGACGATGCGCAGGTTCAAGACCTCGTTGCCGGCCTTGAAAAAAAGTTTGGCCTAAAACTCAAGCCGGTCGTCACGATCGATCCCGCCCTGATCGGCGGTGTTCGCGTGCTTGTCGGCGATCAGGTACTCGATACTTCCGTGCAGGCCCAGTTGGCCCGCATGCGCGACACGCTGGCCGCTTGATGCGGGCCAGATAACAGGATTCCAGGAGTCTGAACATGCAACTTAACCCGTCAGAGATCAGCGAGCTGCTCAAGAGCCGTATTGAAGGCTTGGGCGCGTCGACCGACGTACGTACGCAAGGCACGGTCGTTTCCGTGACCGACGGTATTACCCGCATCCACGGCTTGTCCGACGTGATGCAGGGCGAAATGCTTGAATTCCCCAACAACGTGTTTGGCCTTGCGCTCAACCTCGAGCGCGATTCCGTCGGCGCGGTTGTCCTGGGCGATTACACAGGCGTGTCCGAAGGCGACCCGGTAAAAACAACCGGCCGCATTCTTGAAGTGCCGGTCGGCCCCGAGCTGCGCGGCCGCGTCGTCGACGCGCTGGGCAACCCCATCGACGGCAAGGGCCCCATCAACGCCAAGGCTACCGACATCATCGAAAAAGTGGCGCCCGGCGTTATCGCCCGCCAGTCGGTCGACCAGCCTCTGCAAACCGGTATCAAGGCCATCGACTCCATGGTGCCTATCGGCCGCGGCCAGCGCGAGCTGATCATCGGCGACCGCCAAACGGGTAAGACCGCCGTCGCCGTCGACACCATCATCAGCCAGAAGGGCAAGAACGTCACCTGCGTGTACGTCGCCATCGGCCAGAAGGCTTCCACCATCAACAACGTCGTGCGCAAGCTGGAAGAGTTCGGCGCAATGGAATACACCATTGTCGTGGCCGCCGCCGCGTCCGACTCCGCCGCCATGCAATACCTGTCGGCCTATGCCGGCTGCACCATGGGCGAATACTTCCGCGACCGCGGCGAAGACGCGCTCATCGTGTACGACGACCTGACCAAGCAAGCCTGGGCCTATCGCCAGGTGTCGCTGCTGCTGCGCCGTCCTCCCGGGCGCGAAGCCTACCCCGGCGACGTTTTCTACCTGCACTCCCGCCTGCTCGAGCGCGCGGCCCGCGTCAACGCCGACTACGTCGAAAACTTCACCAAGGGTGAAGTCAAAGGCAAGACCGGCTCGCTTACCGCGCTGCCCATCATCGAAACGCAGGCCGGCGACGTGTCCGCATTCGTGCCGACCAACGTCATTTCCATTACCGACGGTCAAATCTTCCTGGAAACCGACTTGTTCAACGCCGGCGTCCGCCCCGCCATCAACGCCGGTATCTCGGTGTCGCGGGTGGGTGGCGCTGCGCAGACCAAGGTCGTCAAGAAGCTGGCGGGCGGTATTCGTACCGACTTGGCCCAGTATCGCGAACTGGCGGCTTTCGCCCAATTCGCCTCCGACCTCGACGACGCAACTCGCCGTCAGCTCGAACGCGGCAAGCGCGTGGTCGAACTGCTCAAGCAGCCTCAGTACCAGCCCCTGCAGGTCTGGGAACTGGCGGTCACGCTGTTCAGCGTTACCAAGGGCTACCTCGACGACCTCGAAGTTGCCCAGATTCTGCCGTTCGAGAAAGCTCTGAAAGACGCTCTCAAGTCCAAGCACGAGGCTCTCGTCAATCGTATCGAGGACAAGAAAGAACTGTCCAAGGACGACGAGGCCGAGCTGACCGCCGCGATTGAAGAGTTCAAGAAGCACGGAGCTTTTTGAGTTTGATTGGCGGGGGCAATAAGGCTTGCGCCGATTTGCCCGAACGTAAAGTGGGGTTGGCATGCGCCGCCCCGCAACAACGCCCTGACAGGAAGTGCGATGGCCGGAATTAAGGAAATTCGAACGAAGATCAAAAGCGTGCAAAACACGCGCAAGATCACAAAAGCCATGGAGATGGTGGCTGCATCCAAAATGCGCAAGGCGCAGGATCGGATGCGGGCCGGCCGTCCCTATGCGACCAAGGTGCGCGATATCGCCGCCAACCTGATGCAAACGCACCCCGACTACCACCATGCCTACATGGAAGAGCGGGCCAATGTGAAAGCGGTCGGCATTGTGCTGGTCACCACCGACAAAGGCCTGTGCGGCGGCTTGAACACCAACATCACCCGCCTGGTCCTGAACCGTGTCAAAGAGTTCAACGACAAGGGCGTCAAGGTGCAGGCCACGGCTTTGGGAAATCGCGGCGTGGGGTTCTTGACCCGCATTGGCGTCGACCTGGTTTCGCAGGAAGTGCAGTTGGGCGACAAGCCCAATCTCGAGCGTCTTATCGGCGCCGTCAAGGTCCAGCTCGATGATTTCATCAACGGCAAGATCGACGCGGTGTACCTGGCGACCAACCGTTTCATCAACACCATGAAGCAGGAGCCCAGCTTCATTCGCCTGCTTCCGCTGCCCAATGGGCTGGACGACCCCTTCCAGGCCGGCCGGCTTGGCGAGGAAGAGGCCGCGGCCAATACCAGGCCGAAATACGGTTGGGACTACATCTACGAGCCCAACGCAAAGACCGTCATCGATGAACTGCTCATGCGGTACGTCGAAGGCCTGGTGTACCAGGCGGTTGCGGAAAACATGGCATCCGAGCAGTCCGCTCGCATGGTCGCCATGAAAGCGGCATCCGACAACGCCAAAAAAATCATCGGCGATCTGGAGCTGGTTTACAACAAAACCCGCCAGGCAGCCATTACGAAAGAAATTTCAGAAATCGTCGGGGGCGCTGCCGCTGTCTAAAAGCAGAAGGCATCCCGTCAAAGATATTTAGCAAGGACTAAACATGAGCAACGGTACCATCGTTCAGTGCATCGGCGCCGTGGTGGATATTCAGTTCCCCCGCGACAGCATTCCCAACATCTACGACGCGCTTAAGCTCGTCGATACCAGCTCGGAATTCGCCGAAGCCGGTCTTACCTTTGAAGTCCAGCAGCAATTGGGCGACGGCGTGGTGCGTACCATCGCCATGGGCTCGTCCGACGGCCTGCGCCGCGGCATGGGCGTGGCCAACTCCGGCGCGCCCATTTCGGTGCCGGTCGGCCAGGGCACCCTGGGCCGCATCATGGACGTGCTCGGCCGTCCCATCGACGAGCGCGGTCCCATTCAAAGCGAAGAAGTGCGTGCCATCCACCAGGACGCCCCCAAGTTCGACGAACTGTCGCCTTCCGTGGAACTGCTCGAAACCGGCATCAAGGTTATCGACCTGGTCTGCCCGTTCGCCAAGGGCGGCAAGGTCGGCCTGTTCGGCGGCGCCGGCGTGGGCAAGACCGTCAACATGCTCGAGCTCATCAACAACATCGCCAAGGCGCACAGCGGCTTGTCGGTGTTCGCGGGTGTGGGTGAACGTACTCGCGAAGGTAACGACTTCTACCACGAAATGGCTGAAGCCGGCGTCATCAAGCTGGACAACCTCAGCGAATCCAAGGTCGCCATGGTGTTCGGCCAGATGAACGAGCCTCCCGGCAACCGTCTGCGTGTTGCGCTGTCGGGCCTGACGATGGCCGAGAAGTTCCGCGACGAGGGCCGCGACATCCTGTTCTTCGTCGACAACATCTACCGCTACACCCTGGCCGGTACCGAAGTGTCGGCTCTGCTGGGCCGTATGCCTTCCGCCGTGGGTTATCAGCCTACGCTGGCCGAAGAAATGGGCAAGCTGCAAGAACGTATTACCTCGACGAAAACCGGTTCCATTACATCGATCCAGGCCGTTTACGTTCCTGCCGACGACTTGACCGACCCGTCGCCCGCCACCACCTTCCAGCACCTGGACTCCACCGTCGTGCTGTCGCGTGACATCGCCGCGCTGGGTATCTACCCCGCCGTCGATCCGCTCGACTCCACCAGCCGCCAGCTCGACCCGCAAATCGTGGGCGAAGAGCACTATGCCGTGGCCCGTGGCGTTCAGCAGACGCTGCAGCGCTACAAGGAACTGCGCGACATCATTGCCATCCTGGGCATGGACGAACTGTCGCCGGAAGACAAGCAGGCCGTTGCGCGTGCTCGCAAGATCCAGCGCTTCCTGTCGCAGCCCTTCCACGTTGCCGAAGTGTTTACCGGTTCGCCCGGCAAGTACGTTCCGCTGGCGGAAACCCTGCGCGGCTTCAAGATGATCGTCGAAGGCGAGTGCGATGCGCTGCCCGAACAGGCGTTCTACATGGTCGGCTCCATCGACGAAGCTTTCGAGAAAGCCAAGTCGCTGTAATTTAAAGGGTTCCACATGGCCAACTTGCATATAGACGTAGTCAGCGCAGAAGAATCGATTTTCTCCGGCGAGGCGAAATTCGTAGTGCTGCCTGGCGAGTCGGGCGAGCTGGGCATCCTGCCCGGCCATACGCCTCTCATCTCGCGTATTCGTCCCGGCGTCGTCAAGATCGTCATGGCGGATGGTAGCGGCGAAGAAAGCATTTTCGTTGCCGGCGGCATCCTCGAGGTTCAGCCCGGCGGTGTGACGGTATTGTCCGATACCGCTATCCGCGCGGCCGACCTGGACGAGGCCAAGGCTGTCGAGGCGCGCAAACGCGCCGAGGAAGCCCTTAGCAACGCCAAGGATAAAGAAGACATCGCAGTGGTGGAAGCCGAGCTGGCCATGCTGGCCGCGCAAGCCCTCGCCGCGCGCCGGCACGGCCAGACGCGCCGTCACTAAAGGCATCGCGTTGTGCTCGCAAAAGCGGGCCCCACGGCAAAAGGTAGCCCCCACGCTGCGTCGCTAGCGCGGCTTGCTGCCCCCTGAGGGGGAGCTTTTTGCCTTGGGGCGGCCCGGCGGCAAAAAAACGGCCTTCGGGTCGTTTTTTTTCGCCCCAGATCTTTTGCTTACGTAGTTTCCGATTTAATAGTTTTCCGTATTGCCGCGCATGGCGCCCCTGTCTATTCTTTCCCTGCCGGCCCAGCCATAGGGAATGGGCCGGGCCTTTTGGCCGATTTGCCAGCTGGTTCGTGGACTCACCGGGCCGGTCAACAAACAGGACTAAACCAATAACAATCGGGGGACTCCATGAGGGAACGTTTGGATTGTGCCATGTTCGGCACGGCTTGCAATGAAGGGTGGGCGCAGGGATGGGTGGGGGTTCATGCAGGCGGGCGCCTGCACATCCGGGCCGCGGCAAGCGGCATCGATGCGCAAAGGCCCGAATCCACGGCCTTGTTGGCCGAATCCGGGCTCATGCTGAGGCGTTTCGACGCCTGCCTGATTCCTGTTTCCGAGCAGAACCTGGCCTGGCTGCGCACCAGTCTGCAGGCTGCGCAATCCGTACTGCACACCCCGGTCTTTGCGCTGGTGCGCGGCCTCAAGGCCGCGGCGCTGGACGACCTGTACAGCCTTGGGTTGGCCGATTTCGTGCGCGACCCCTTGTGCGCCGAAGAGTTGCGCGTGCGGGTCGAGCGCCTGCTGGCTTCGCGCCGGTATCTTGCGTCCGATCCCGGCGCCGGGGCGTCCACGTCGCAGCATCTGCGCGAAAAGCAGCCGCCATGCCCGAATGCCTTGGCGAAGCCGCCGCCTTGCACGGAAGACGAGCTGTGTTCGACTATACTAGAGCGCACTGGCCTCGAGCTCGATGCCTTTGCCATTGCGTCGGCTTCTCGCAGCGCCACTTCCCGCGAGTCATTTCGCGCGGCAAAAAGCAAGGTCATCGAACGCTTCGAGCGTGCTTATATCAACGCGGCCCTGGGGCGGCATTCGGGCAACATCGCCATGGCCGCCCGCGCCGCGCAAAAGCACCGCCGGGCTTTCTGGGCGCTGATGCGCAAATACCAGATCGATGCCACGCCCTATCGCTCGGAAGAGCCCTCAAAAGTATTGCCAGGCGGGTAAAATGCCCGCAGTCTATCTATAAGGATTGTCGTGTCATTTCCAACTTTGCAAAACGATGTGTTTCTGCGCGCGCTCATGCGCGAACCGGTTCCCTACACCCCGCTTTGGCTGATGCGCCAGGCGGGGCGCTATCTGCCCGAATACAACGAAACCCGGGCCAAGGCCGGTTCCTTCCTGGGCCTGGCGCAGAACCCCGAATACGCATGCGAAGTCACGCTCCAGCCTTTACGGCGCTTCGATCTCGACGCGGCCATCCTGTTTTCCGACATCCTCACCATTCCGCATGCCATGGGTCTTGGACTGGACTTCCTGGCGGGCGAAGGCCCCAGGTTCAGCCGTCCCGTGCGCACCGAAGACGACGTGGCCAAGTTGGCCGTGCCCGATATGTCGGCCTTGCAATATGTGTTCGATGCCGTTTCCCTGGTGCGCCGGGAACTGCACGGCAAGGCGCCGCTCATCGGTTTTGCCGGCAGCCCCTGGACGGTCGGCTGTTACATGGTCGAAGGGCAGGGCACGGACGAATACCGCCTCATCAAAACCATGTTGTACCAGCGCCCCGACCTGCTGCACCGCATCCTGGAGGTCAATGCGCAGGCCACCAGCCTGTACCTGAATGCGCAAATCCAGGCAGGCGCCCAGGCGGTCATGATCTTCGACAGTTGGGGCGGCGTGTTGGGCGACGGTTTGTTCCAGGAGTTCTCCCTGGCCTATATCCGCAAGGTGGTGGGCGCTCTTACCCGTCAAAGCGAAGGCCGTGACGTGCCGGTCATCGTGTTCACCAAGGGCGGAGGCATGTGGCTCGAAGACATCGCCGGGTCGGGCTGTAATGCGGTGGGGGTGGATTGGACCGTCAATCTGGCCAAGGCGCGCCAGCGGGTCGGTGATTCGGTGGCTCTGCAAGGCAATCTCGATCCCATGGCGCTGTTCGGGGGCGAGCAAGCCATCCGCCAGCAGGCACGCCGCGTTATCGACGATTTTGGCCCGGTGGGCAAGGGCGGGCATGTGTTCAATCTTGGTCATGGCATTTCGCGCTACACGCCGCCCGAAGCGGTCGAAGTGCTGGTCGACGAAGTACATCGGTACAGCCGGCAAAAACACTAGATATTGCATCCGCAAATGCACTAAACCCCTGTTTTCTATAGGGTGAAGGCCTAAGTTGTACACAAGTTATATCGCTATGCACAATTTATTTCTTCATCTAAGATACACTCTCTTTATCTTTCATAATTCATTGATTTTTAATATATAAACTTAATTTTCAATGCCATTAAGAAAAAATTCAGTAGTTATGGGAATTGACATTCGCTAAGTTGTTAATTTGATTTTCCCCAAAGTTATCCACAGGCGGGTAGGGTTGTTGGCCAGCTTCCCGTCCCGCTTGCATTTAACTGCATAATCAAGAAATTACTTTAGGTATTAATGACCGTTCCGCCAAATCCAGACCTATCCACGAGCACGCCGAATGCATCGCCCGAGGGTTGTTTTTGGTTGAGGGTTGCGCTTGACCTGCCGTTGCCGGGGCTGTTCGACTACCGCTCGTCCCTGGCTGTCAGGCCGGGAACCCGGGTCATCGTGCCTTTCGGCAGGCGCAAGCTGGTGGGGGTCGTGGTTGAAACCCCCGATACACCGGTGTTCGACCCGGGCCAGATTCGCGATATCGATCAGGTGCTGGATGATTTGCCGCCACTGCCTGCCGACTGGCTGCGCATGGCGGCGTTTGCCGCGCAATACTACCAACGCCCTTTGGGCGAGGTCATGCTGCCAACTCTCCCCGCGGGGCTGCGCAAGGTAACCGCGTATCAGGGCGCGCGTTCCGCCGGCGGCCCGGTGCAGCGGCTGGACAAGCGCGCACCCAAGCGTTCCAAATCCGTTCCGGCAAGCGATGCTCCCCCGCTCAATGCCGAGCAGCTCGCCGCCGTCCAGGCCATTGAGTCCATCCAGGGCTACCAGGCGGTCTTGCTGCATGGCGTAACAGGCAGCGGCAAAACAGAGGTGTATTTGCGGGCCGCCCAGCCGGTTCTGGCCAAGGGCGGGCAAGTGCTTTTCATGGTGCCCGAAATCAACCTGACCCCCCAGCTCGAGCAGTCGCTGCGCGCGCGCCTGGCGGCCATGGTGGGCGACGGCGGCCTGGCCGTGCTGCATAGCGGGCTGGCCGATGGCGAGCGCCTGCGGGCCTGGCTGAGTGTGCAGCGCGGCCAGGCCCGTGTCCTGCTGGGCACGCGGCTGTCCATATTCACGCCCATGCCCGAACTGGGCCTGATCATCGTCGATGAAGAGCACGACACCTCGTACAAGCAGCAAGAGGGCCTGAGGTACTCGGCTCGCGACCTGGCGGTATGGCGGGCCCACGATCGGGGCATCCCCGTGGTGCTGGGCTCGGCCACGCCGTCGCTGGAGTCGTGGGCGCATGCCGAACGCGGCAGCTACCTGAAGCTTTCCCTCGAGCATCGCGCCCGCGAGGTCGAGCTGCCTTCCGTGCGGCTGGTGGATACGCGGCGCCTCGCCATGCAGCAGGGCTTTTCCCCGCAGCTTGTCGAGGCCATCCAGAAGCGCCTGGAGCGGGGCGAGCAGTCGCTGGTGTTCCTGAACCGGCGCGGCTACGCGCCCGTACTCAATTGCGGCTCCTGCGGCTGGGTCAGCCAGTGTCCGCGCTGCACCGCCTATACCGTGCTGCACAGGGCCGGCGCGCGGCGCAACTACCTGCAATGCCACCACTGCGGTTTTCAGGCCCGTGTGCCCGCATCATGCCCCGATTGCGGCGATCAGGATCTGCACCCCATGGGACGCGGAACGCAAAGGGTGGAAGAGTATCTGGCCGAATTGTTTCCCCAGGCGCGCATTGCCCGCATCGATGCCGACAGCACGCGCCTGAAGGGCAGCGCCGAGGCCCTGTTCGCCAAGGTGCATGCCGGCGAGGTCGATATCCTGGTGGGTACGCAGATGGTCGCCAAGGGACACGACTTTGCCAACCTTGGCCTGGTGGGCGTGCTCAATGCGGACGCCATGCTGTTCGCCCAGGACTTTCGCGCGCCCGAGCGGCTGTTTGCCCAGCTTATGCAGGTGGCCGGCCGGGCCGGCCGCCACGTGCAAGGCGGCGAGGTCATCATTCAAACCGACTACCCCGAGCAGCCGGTATACCAGGCCCTGACCCGGCACGATTTCGTGGGATTCGCCCGCTATGGCCTGGCCGAGCGCGAAGCCGTGGGCCTGCCCCCGTATGCTTTTCAGGCCCTGCTTACGGCCGAAGCGCGCGAACTGGCTGTCGCGCTGGAGTTCCTGGCTCAGGCCAGGGCGCTGCCCGAGCAGTCGCCCACGGACTACCCCACGGTGCAGGCCATCACCTTGTACGATCCGGTGCCGCTGCGCGTGGTGCGGGTGGCCAATGTCGAACGCGCGCAACTGCTGGTGGAAAGCGCCGGCCGGCCCGCGCTGCAGGCGTTTCTTGCGCGGTGGACGGCCGCCTTGCCGGAATTGGCGGGGGGCCGCCGCGTGCGCTGGCAGCTGGAAGTCGACCCCCTGGAAATCTGAACATGAGCATTTCGGCCACGCCAACCGGATACACCTTGCCGCATGATCTGAACGCCAGGCAGCGCGAGGCGGTGCTTTACCTGGACGGTCCGTGCCTGGTGCTGGCGGGGGCGGGCAGCGGCAAGACGCGCGTCATTACGCAAAAAATCGCCTATCTGCTGCGCGAGTGCGGCTACATGGGGCGCCAGGTGGTGGCTCTTACCTTCACCAACAAGGCTGCCCGCGAAATGGCCGAACGGGTCAAGACCCTGGTCGACTCCAAGCTGGCCAAAGGGCTGACCATCAGTACCTTTCACTCGCTGGGGGTGCGTTTTTTGCGCGAGGAAGCGGCGCACGTGGGGCTCAAGCCGCAGTTCTCCATCCTGGATTCGACCGATGCCCTGGGCATCATCCAGGAAATGCTGGCGACCACCGACAAGGCGCGCTTGCGCGCCGTGCAGCAAACTATTTCGCTGTGGAAAAACGCGCTGATGGATCCCGACGCGGCCGATCGCGCGGCGGCCACGCCCAGCGAAGCCGAGGCGGCCAAGATCTACCGCAACTACAACGCCACGCTCGAGGCCTACCAGTCGGTGGATTTCGACGATCTGATCCGGCTGCCGGCCCTGTTGCTGCAGAACAACCAGGCCGTGCGCGAGCGCTGGCAGGCCAGGGTGCAGTATTTGCTGGTGGACGAATACCAGGACACCAACGAGTGCCAGTATCGCCTGGTGCAGATGCTGACGGGCCGGCGGGCCATGTTTACCGCGGTGGGCGACGACGACCAGGCCATCTACGCCTGGCGCGGAGCCACGGTCGAAAACCTGGCCAAGCTCACCACCGACTACGAAAACCTCAAGGTCATCAAGCTGGAGCAAAACTATCGCTCGGTGCAGCGCATCCTGGCGGCGGCCAACGAAGTCATCAGCAAGAATCCCAATCTTTTCGGTAAAAAGCTATGGTCCGACCTGGGGGTGGGCGAGCCCATACAGGTCAGTGCCATGGATACCGACGAAGTCGAAGCCGAGTCCACGGCGGTGCGCATTTCCGCCGAACGCTTCGAGCGCCGTGCGCAATGGAAGGACTTTGCGGTGCTGTACCGCAGCAACCAGCAGGCCCGCATCATGGAGCAGGCGCTGCGCAACTTGCGCATCCCCTACACGATCTCGGGCGGGCAAAGCTTTTTCGACAAGGCCGAGATCCGCGACATGCTGGCGTATTTGCGGCTGATCGCCAACGACGACGATGATCCGGCTTTCATACGCGCCGTCACGACGCCGCGCCGGGGCATAGGCCAGGCCACCCTGCAAACCTTGGGCCAGTTCGCGGCGGAACGGCAGATGTCCCTGTTTGCCGCCTCGTTCGAGATCGGGCAAACGGAAAGGCTGGCGGCCAAGCAACTGGAGCCCTTGCTCGTGTTCGGCGAATTCATCCAGCGCATCCAGCAACGGGCGGGGCGGCGCTATTCCGACGAGGTCAAGGCGTCCGCCGATCCGGCCGGCGTCATTCTCGACGACCTGGTAGGCGCCATCCAGTACGAGCGCTATCTATACGACACGCTGGAAGAGCGCCCGGCGCAAAGCCGCTGGCAGAATGTGCTGGAGCTGCTGGGCTGGCTCAAGCGCAAGGCCGAGGAAGACGAACTGAACCTGTTCGAACTGGTGCAGCATGTGGCGCTGGTCACCATGCTGGAGCGCGGCGAGGACGAAGAGCCCGACGCCGTCAAGCTGTCCACCCTGCATGCGTCCAAGGGCCTGGAGTATCCGCATGTATTTCTGATCGGGGTCGAAGAGGGCTTGTTGCCGCACATGGGGCGCGACGAGGAGGACGGCGACCCGGCCAAGGCGGCCGAATCCCTGGCGTCAAGGATTCAGGAAGAGCGGCGGCTGATGTATGTGGGCATCACGCGCGCCCAGCGCAGCCTGCATCTTACCTGGTGCAAGAAGCGCCGCCGCGCCCGCGAGGACGTGGTGCGCGAGCCGTCGCGCTTCATCGACGAAATGGGCCTGTCGTCGGTCAAGATGCAGGAAGACCCGGAACTGCAGGCGCTCAGCCCCAAGCAAAGGCTGGGCATGCTGAAGGCGCTGCTGAACAAAGGGGGGTGATGCTGGGTCAGGCCGCCAATTGGTGCGGAACTCAGGCGTGCGACTGTTGCAGCGGCTTGCCGGCAATGTGAAAGAAGGACGCGAGTTTCGAAGCGACCCGGGCGCCTTGTGCGAAGCCGGCGGCTTGTTCCTGGCGGCTTGCGCCGCGATGCATGGCCTGGCGGATCAGCGCGCGTTCTTCCGAGTCGCCCATGGGGGTGTAAGTGGAGTAGGTGGTGTAGTTGAGCCAGCTCATGGTGTTTTCCCGCAAGTAGAAATCTGTCAGAGTGAAATTCGTTGTATCGTCAATTAGATTCTAGGGTAAACCCTAGGTTTATGCAATGAAAATATAAGGGTTTACCCTAGTTTAGTTTGGGAGACGGGGAGGACGGGTTGGGAAACAGCAACAGCGGTGGAATCCGATTATCATAAAAGGCTGTTTGAAGAGAAATTTTGCGGGTGGCGCAAGGCTATGCCGTCCGCCATGCCAATTTGAAATGTGTCTGGAGCAGGAAGGGATGAAGAAGATTGAAACCATAGGAATCGTCGGCGCGGGCGCCATGGGTCGGGGCATTGCGCAAATCGCGGCCCAGGCCGGCCTCGAGGTGCTGCTGTTCGACTTGAACGCGCAGGCCGTCGCCGCCGCCAGGGAGAACCTGCAGCAAATGTGGGAGAAGCTGGCCGGCAAGGGCAAGATCACGGCCGAGCTGGCTCAGGCTTCGCTGGCCCGGGTCAAGCCGTGTCCGGAATTGCAGGCCATGGCCAAGGCCGATCTGGTGGTCGAGGCGGTGATCGAGCGCCTGGATGTCAAGCGCGAGCTTTTCCAGCAACTGGAAGCCATTGTGTCCGACGCCTGCATTCTGGCGTCGAACACGTCGTCGCTGTCGATTACCGCCATTGCCGCGGCGTGCAAGCAGCCGGGGCGCGTGGCCGGCTACCATTTCTTCAACCCCGTTCCGCTGATGAAGGTGGTCGAGATCATCGACGGGCTGCGCACTGAACCCGCCGTGGGCGATGCGCTGATGGAGCTGGCGCGCAGCATGGGCCATACGCCGGTGCGGGCCAAAGACATGCCGGGCTTCATCGTCAACCACGCCGGCCGCGGCATGAATATCGAAGGCTTGCGCCTGGCCCAGGAGGCGGTTGCGCCGTTTTACCAGGTGGACGCCATCATGCGTGAACAGGCCGGCTTTCGCATGGGGCCGTTCGAGCTTCTGGACCTTACCGCGCTGGACGTTTCGCATCCGGTCATGGAATCCATCTACCAGCAGTTCTACGACGAGCCGCGCTTTCGCCCGTCGCCCATCACCGCCGTGCGCTATGCGGGGGGCCTGCTGGGGCGTAAAACGGGCGAAGGTTTTTATCGCTATGCCGAGGGCAAGCAGCAGGTGCCCACGGCGCCCGCCGTGCCCGAGCCGCAGCCCGGCCTGAGGGTCTGGGTGGCGCCTTACCACTCCGTGGGCCACAAGCGGGCGTCGGCGCTGCTAAGAAGCCTGGGCGTGGGCGTGATCGCCACCGACGCGCCGCCCACGGACGCCCTCATTGTCGTGACGCCATACGGCGAAGACACCTCCAGCGTGGTGGGGGCGCATCAGCTCGATGGCGAGCGCACCGTGGCCCTCGATACTTTCTTCGGACTGGAGCAAGGCAAGCGCCGCGTGCTGATGTGTTCGCCTGCTACCTTGCCGCAATGGCGCGATGCGGCGCATGCGTTGTTTGCCTCGGACGGCACGCCTGTTTCGGTCGTCGACGACTCGGCCGGTTTCGTGGGCCAGCGCATGGTGGCCAGCATCGTCAACGTGGCTTGCGACATTGCCCAGCAAACCATTGCCACCCCCGAGGACATCGACAAGGCGGTTTCGCTGGGCCTGGGCTACCCGATGGGCGGCCCGCTGAGCATGGGCGATACGCTGGGCGCCGCCCATATTCTTGAAATCCTGCGCGCCATGCACAAGGTAACCGGCGATGCGCGCTACCGCGCCAGCCTGTGGCTGCAGCGCCGCGTGCAGCTTGGCCTGTCGCTGCGGGCGCAGCCGGCAACCGTGGCGCGGTAGCGCGGGTCGCTCCCGGGAGGCCCGGCAGCAAAAAAGCCCCCACGCTGCGCCGCTGACGCGGCTTGCTGCCCCCCGAGGGGAAACTTTTTGCCTTGGGGCGGCCCGGCAGCAAAAAAAAGCCGAGTTCCTTTGGGAACCCGGCTTTTTGCTTGATATTCAGGCTTGCATGCCGGTTGCCCGGCGATGTGGAGCCGCCGTGCGGCCCTTCAGGGCTTACTTGGCGGCCTGGGCCATGTATTCGACGGCGGCGCGCATTTCGGCGTCGGTGGCTTGCGAGCCGCCGCGCGGGGGCATGGCGCCCTTGCCGTGGATGGCGATTTGGACCATGGCGTCGATGCCGTCGGCCATGCGGGGAGCCCAGGCGGCCTTGTCGCCGAACTTGGGGGCGCCGGCGACGCCAGCGGCGTGGCAGGCGAAGCAGACGGATTTATAAAGCTTTTCGCCGGCCGGGTCGATGGTGGCGGAGGCTGCGGCAGGCTTGGCTTCGGTTTTGGCTTCGGCCTTGGGCGCTGCGGGAGCGGGGGCGGCTGCAGCCGGAGCGGGAGCAGCGGCGACGGGGGCCGCGGCGGCGACTTCAGCGGCTGCCGGAGCGGCGGCTTTTTCCTGGGCGGGGGCGGCCGGTTCCTTGAACGATGCGCCGGCCTTATTGGCCATGTAGACCAGGGCACGTTCGACTTCGTAGTCGCTTAGCGAGGGGTTGCCGCCCTTGGCCGGCATGGCGCCCTTGCCGTGCAGCGCAACCTTGACCATGGCGTCGTAGCCGGTTTTGATGAAGGGGGCCCAGGCGGCTTTGTCGCCGAACTTGGGCGCGCCCGCGACACCCGCCGTATGGCAGGCGGTACAGGTGGTTTCGAAGACTTGCTGGCCGGTCTTGAAGACTTTGGGCGCGTTGGCGTCGACCAGCTTGAAGTCGGCTACCGGCTTGATGCGGGATGCGACGGCTTCGCTGGTTTGGGCGTTGGAACCCGACCCCGTGACGTCGCTGTAGGTGACCAGGTTGACCAGCATGATAATGACGATGATGGGCACGAGGAAAGCCAGGACAACCGTGACGATGAGTTGCTTGGGCGTTTTGATGAGGCCTTCGTGCCCCTCGATGGTTTCTTCGATGTGGTCTTCCGTGTTGTTCATGTCGAGTCCTGCGTTCGCAATCCGGGCATGTGCCCTGCCCGGGATCCAAAGCGGTTAGTTACAGAGGGGCATGCGCATAACGCACACAACTAGGTGTTTTTAATGTTTTAAAGCAAACCAAGGTAGCGATTATACCGGGACTGATACTTCAGTGCAGGTATTCCCGTTTTGGCCGCGCTATTATTCAGGAGCGGGACGGTTGCCGTGACAAAGGCGGGCGAGAAGTGAGCCGACATAAAACACGCTACAATAGCGTGCTTTGCGCCCGTAGTTCAATGGATAGAATGAGAGTTTCCGAAGCTCTTGATACAGGTTCGATTCCTGTCGGGCGCGCCAAATCTTCCATAAATCCCACCGTTTGCTGTGCATTCCGGCAATTAACGCTCATTTGATCACGTTATGCCGGAAATTGGGGGGCGATCATCAATTGCCGGAAATGGTGCTGGTGACATAGTTTCCAATGCTTTCAACTTCAGCTTTGTGATTGCGGGTTGATCAGATCTTCGCACATTCACTCCCGCACAAGACAGTTCGTTGCTTACAGCCCTGCGGGTAAGATTCTCTCCCCTACGTAAAATTCTGAAAATTGCTTCTGGAACCTCATGCTCCAGCAGCTGTTGTCGCTGTTGCGCTTTGATTTGCTTCACTTTCGATCTCCGATATGCGAGTGTCATTACGAGATCTTTAGTTTTATCTGGAAGTATTCGTCTAAGCTCTCGAGCACTAGTGTTCAAACGAGCGGCCACAGCTTCAAGAGTCAAAACGGCTGAATAATGTCCTTTTTCTACCGCGTCAAAAAAAGCCAGCATGTGGCTGATGTCGTGTCGCACGGCGATTTTGTGCTGGCGTCGGCCTGCAGGGGACTGCGAAAGAGGGAGGGCTCGGATGACGGAAAAAGCAATTGCATCGCTACCACATGTGAGAATGTCTGCTAGAGGAATATGGAAGACATAGCTAATTTCACATAGTGCCTGCCAAGAAGCTAGTCCCTTATTGGTCAGCCATGTGAAAATTACTGATTTGTTACGGCCTAATGCTGACGCCAAATGGGTTATTTGGCTGCACCACAGCAAGTATTTTGTGTGTTCGTCGCGGGCCGGGTCTAAGGCGATTGGATTGACGCCAAGCCAATTTGAGGCACTCTCGAGTGGCTCAAATTGGTGAGTGATACTGATAGCCTGTTAGCACAGGAACTGTCGTTAATATAGGTGCAGTACCCCAGGCCTGATGGCACAGGCGATGCCGTCGTATTACGTGCGGGGCAGCAGGTGGATTTTTCGTCGCATGTCGTGAGCAAGGTTTCGGTGGCCAGTTCGCAGGCAGGGGATTGGGCAAGCGGCGTACTTCGGGTAAAGGATACTCCCTTGACCTCGCGCCTGCTTACCCCGGTACTGGTGGATGCGCGTACCGGGAATTTGACTGCGGTGGTCAAGGTGTCCTGGTACCTTATCCCTCCGGGCGATATGCGAGTCAGGGGAGTGTGCGGTGGCGAGCAATAAAAGCGGGTTCAGCTTGGCCGACGAAGCCCGATAATCCCAGGTGAATTCGCCTGGCGAACTCGATCCTTGGTGTATATGGAGCATCCTGAGCGTGCGCCGGAAACGAAGAGGTTCTCACAAGTATATCGAGTTTATCGATGTATATCGGTTTTTGATAAACTCGATAACTTCGATATATATGCCCCCGAAAACATGGCAAGTATGGCATTCTGATGCCTATCGATATGATCTATCTAGGCCATAATCCTATGATGCCTTCTCCTAAATCCTCCCCCCGTCCTTTGGTCTCGCCGCCACCAAGTCCCGCTTTCGACTGGGAGGCTTTTTTCTGGATGCAGCCAGGCAGACCGACGGCAGCTCGTATCTGCCATTGCTGACGTTGGAACCTACGGCGTGCATTGCGGCTGTCCGAGAGGGTGTTCCTGCCCGGATGCTCGCTGTGTTGGCAAGGAACATGCAGATTCCACGATCTCGACTGCTTGCGTAGATGGGCTTTCCCGAGACGGTAGCTAAGCGCAGAGGCCGTCTGGGCGCTAGCGAGAGCGAAAAGGCTTTGGATTTGGCTCAGTTGATTGGTCAGGCCCAGCGAATAGTTCAGGAGTCTGGGGATCCCCAGGGGTTTGATGCAGCGGTGTGGCTTGCCCGTTGGCTGGGGGTGCCTAAGCCGGCATTAGGCGGTGTGCCGGGAGAGTATCTGGATACGGCGGGGGGGAGGGCGCTTGTGAGTCAGGTGGTTGCCCGGATGCAATCGGGGGCTTATTCGTAAGCGGATACCAAAGGATAGCGCAAACGCGGGTGCTAATTGGGAGTGGTTAGCGTAGTTCGTCTTGGTTGGCCGAATGACTCGTGGGCCGTAGGGCAATCCATATCCCGCCGACACCATTATCCGATTTCTTAACAATAGGATGAAACATGGCGGAAGTTATATCAACGATGACCTCCTGGTTATCTCAGGCATGGACAAGCATACTTCCGTTCTTGGGGCCACTGACCGGTGTGATAACGGTCGTTATTGCCTATTTTGCACTCGTCTGGCCCCTGCGTTATCAGAGAAGTGCTGCGATACTTGACCAAGCAGTGTGTTCACTTGGGCGTGCTTACAGCGCCTTAACTATCGATGGAAGTCAGACAGATCCAGTGCCGGCAGATCGGCTCAATTGGCTGACTGCGGCACGTAGTATCGAGGCGTATAAGGCGCTGAAAAGTCGGGTTCGTGTAAAGGTGCATCGCCTGATTGCTGAGGATCATGAAGAATACTGGAGGCACCGCTTCTACCTAGCGCTACGGCACCCCGCATACCGGCAGCCGTCTTATTACTACCCCTGGGGAAAAATCCATGAGGAGGCCCTCCAACCTGAGCCGATCGAACCACAGTCGGCCATCATTGTCCATGCATTTGCCAAGTGGCCAAAGAGCCGTCGCGATTCGATAGACCATGCGGATTTCCATAGGATATTCAGTGAAACAGATCCTCGTCCTGGCAATATTGGTCTAAGAACTTATCTAGACGACCTCAACGTCCCAGGCAATGCTCGTTTCCATGATCTACCAAATCCTTATCCTGATCTCACTTGGTTGGAACGATGCTTGAGGCGCTTTCACCTGTGGGGGGGGGTACGAGTTCGTCGATGATATTTAGTATGGAGAGCGAACGAGAGGGGATGGGAGCGGAAAAAATTTGTCTTTTGGGAGGCCCGTGTATGCACGGGGGGATAAGAATGAAATCGAGTATGTTTGGGGGCATTCGTCAGTGATGCTCGGAAATTTAATCGAGTTCATGACGAGCAACAGGAGGTAGAGCCAACATGCAGCTCGGGGATTTCTTGAAATGTTTTCCCATGGAGTTGTTCTCGTCGCTGACACTTGGCGGGCCCCTCAGTTCGTTTCTTTGGAAGCAGAACTTTAATGCCACTTTTCCCTAGCAAGAGTATCGCGTCCGGAACAGCCAATCTTTATGCATAATGACGTCAAGAAAAATTCATATAGGAACACTACGTATCCGGTTAACAATGTATAGCTGTAACGGAGGCTAGAAGTGAAATGACCATCGAAATTTTCGCGTTAAATTTTCTCTACAGCTTATTCGCCACTTTTATTGGCGGGTGCATTCTTACCGTGTTCTTATTCTGGTTAAAAGAGAATATTTTCCCGCTCCCGAGCATTGCCGGTTGCTGGTATTTCCAGATGCGCACTGTCAATACCGCTTACAGCCCCTATAAGAGGATGACTCTAGGCTACGTAGCGATGCTTTGGCGTGTAGGCAACCGCATCGAAGGGACCGTCGAGAAGATGTATGAGAACTCATCTAGCGGGGAAAGGTGTTACGAAGAGAAGAACCGTACCAGAGGGGTGGTTAGGGGATTTGTAGAAAAGAAATATTTTTCAGAAGACTGTGTGTTTCTACATGTTGTTGAAAACGGCCATGGCCGAGAGTCAACACATTTCTATGAGCTCGTAGTGATATCCGACAAAGAGATGGTTGGGAGTTTCATTTCCATGGTTGCCAACCAAGATGGTGAGGTCAGATGGCAGAGAGACAAGCCTTGGGAGAAATGCGGTATGGATTGATGCGCTTCATTTTTTAGATATTTTTCATAGAACGAAATTCGGCCTACCCACAGAGTAAATGAAGTAAACCTACTTACTAGGCGGCAATTTCGTTTGTAGATATGATGTAAATATATGTTAGTAAGGCCTTTGTTCACGCGCCTCACCTAAGCCTATATAAGAAAACACGAAATGAATGCCATCAGCGCTATTCGGCAGTTGCCAGATATTTTGCAGACGATTGAGCGGGGGGAATTTCTTCCCCTGCATACATATCATGTGCGAGGAAGAAAGGGAAAGCTATTGGGGATCGTAGGAGATGGCTTATGCTACCCGTTACAGCCTTCCCGAAATTCCGAGCTACTAAAAAGGTGGATATTAGAGGTAGAGGATAAGAGGTTCTACGAGCACGGCGCTATTGATCTCAAGGGAATCACCCGCGCAATTTTCAGAAATTTGATCGCTGGTAAGGTTGCTCAGGGCGGAAGCACAGTTACGCAACAATTAGCTCGAACTCTTTTCCTTTATCCTTCACGCACTTGGATTAGAAAGCTGTGTGAAACTGTGATTGCTTTAAAGCTAGAGCGGTACCTGACTAAAGACCAAATACTTGATGCCTATTGTGATTTCGTATACATGGGCCGTGGCAGCAGAGGTTTTGAAGCGGCATCAAGAGTCATATACAGAAAGCCATTCAGAAAGCTAGAGCCAGATCAGATTCCTGCATTGATTGGTCTACTTGGCGCGCCTGAGAAATTTCACCCTGAAAATAACGAAGATCGGTTTTGGGTTAGAGCCAAGCAAAAATCCCGAGCACTAGGAGTTGAGAGTGTAAATGCCCCAATTAATCCAATCCGCATATCGCGCATGTCTAACAAGCGTATCGAAAGAGCGGTGGGAGATGAACTGTTACGCGTAGGCCTGCCTAGACGCGATCTTAAGGCTGTTGAGCTCACCTTGGATGAATCGCTTCAAAGATCGATCGACCAATTGCTCATGGAGGTGTCAAGGAGGCAGGAAGTTGCTCAAGTAGCCGCTATCGTTATTTGCAATAGAACGGGAGATATTCTCTCTGAATCATCTTGGAGTAAAGGTCAGCCCACGCAATTTAGTCCAAGCTTTTCGGGACAGATACAACCTGGATCGACGTTCAAGACTTTTGCGCTTCTCGCGGCGATTGAATGCGGGCTGTCTACTGAAACGATTTTTGAGTCGGCACCTTACCATTCCGAAAACAAGGCTGGGCCGAAGTGGATAGTCAGAAACTATGGGCATGCCTATCATGGACAATTGACATTGGAAGAGGCTCTCAAAAGGAGCGACAACTCGGTTTTTGCGCGTTTAGCCGAATACCTTGACAGGGATCAGTTGGAGTCCACATATGAACGATTCTCCCTAGTCAAAGGGTACTCCTTCACCAGGGCATCGGTCTTAGGCGGCGTTAGAGATGGGGTTTCGTTATTAAAACTCGCGAACGCGTACGCCTCCATTGCTCGGAATGGTGTGGCGATCGAGCCTCGTCTAGTACGGTTCGTTGAATATGGGAATGGCCAGACGGCATTCGTAAGGCCAGACGATGGTCGCTTAGTGGCTGACTATGCGGCGATTCAGGCCCTTAAGCAGGCACTTACCTATTCTGGCATTAGGATCATCTCACAAACTCTTTCTGGTAAAAGTGGCACCACTAAAACGGGTAGTTTGTTCGCGGGATATAACGACGATGTTTCAATCGGCTTATGGCTCAATTTCAGTCATGAGCAGCCAGAGCACGACCCAAAGGCTTTGACTGCAACTCAGGTTGTAAAAAAGATAGGGAAAAACTTGTTAGCATGGTCTGAAAAACGTGCATTTGCGATCATTTAAGATGATGGAAATCCTAAAAGTCTTGGTGTCGCCTATCCTTGTCGCTCTTGTTAGCTGGCTCATCAAAGACTATATATTCGCGCAGCAAAGGGCTAAGCAAGAATTGCTGCGGAATGAGTGGCTTAGGCGCTTAACTACATTCTGGTCACCTTTGTTTCTGTGGTCTGGAATGATTTTATTTCCTAAATATGGTGATGGAAGGAACATTGAGAAGGCTATTTCCGAGCTGACTGCAGTTTTAGCAGGCAATGCTCACTTACTTCCACTTAAGCATTATCACGTAATCATGTCACTTATTGAAAAAGTGACTGTACTACCCGAAAAGACGATTGATTTGAGTGTCGTTAGTGATACCCGATCTTATATTTATAGACAGATAGAAATTCTCAACTACCTACTATACAGGCGGGACAATAGCTTTGACCCAATGGCGAACACTGCTTTTATTGGGTCGCCCTTGGCACTACTTAGGGCGACAGCAAACACTACGATTCATTTATTAACATGGGCGCTATTGGCTGGATTTTTATACCTTGGGTATTATCTTTTTACTGAGGTCAATCTAGTCGGAAGTGTTATCTACGTTATGGTCTTATTGCTGCCTTTATGGGTTGATGCCGAAAGAAGAATCGAGATGCGTCGAGAAGCAGTTAATCACCGTACTGCTAGGAATAAATATGGGCTACTCGCAGTGCTTCGTTGGGGCATAAAGAAATGGGTGTGAAGCTATCAAGGCAGGTTGAAATCTGACCCGCTGGGGGTGCGGACAAAAAGTTTGTCTAAATTTACTAATTTTGATGGGCCTCTTGGTATGGTCAAGCTGGTTCCTTTTATCTAACACGCAGTGGCGTATTGGCAATTATCTATATCTAACTGAGCATTTCCTACAACTCAGGAGCTTCCTAATGGCAAGACCAGAAATTCCAGGTATGCGCACATGGCCACGAAATCTCAGCACATCTCAAGGTGGCGGCCTCTCAACATCACAGTATGGCGGTATGTCAACTTCGCAGTATGGGGGGGCGTCGACATCACAGTATGGCGGTCTCTCCACGTCCCAGTACGGAGGGATGTCGACGTCCCAATATGGTGGACTCTCTACCTCTCAATACGGTGGTCTGTCGACTTCGCAGTACGGTGGACTATCAACTTCTCAATATGGCGGCCTTTCCACTTCTCAATACGGGGGACTTTCTACGTCTCAGGGCGGTGGAATGTCTACGTCCTCCGGTTTAGTCTACAAGAGCAACATTCCGCCTTGGCCCTATTTTGTTCGAGAGCTGGAGGCTCGAGGTTATCAAGAGCAGGCAAATTTAATTCGCCGACATCTACCTCAGTTCCTTTGGCCTGAGAACTTCTTTTAGCATTACGTGGAGCGATGTGACGCCTGTCCGCCTTCGAACAGAGATGTCTCATGGGGGCGTTTATTAGAAACGTTGGCTAAACGAGACTACACATGTTGACCGCAAATACCTTCAATGCGACTGAATGGATTGCTCAGAACACACGGGGTGGTACCAAACTATCTGGCGAAGCGCGAGAGGCAGTTGCTAACTTCACAACCATGTGGAACTTCTTCGAAAGCACAATCTGTAAGAACCGAGCTTCAGTAGCGGCTTTCGAACGAGCTTGCATACGATTGGAGCCTGGTCAAATTTCACCTTCAACGCTTCAAACCATTGAGGAGTGTTTGTCCTTCTGGAGGCATCGCTACCATACGGCTGGCGGCTTTGGTTATCGATTTGAAAATCTTTATTTCCGTCCTAATGATCGCCGTGCTCATGTGGAGTCAGTGCTTGTGAAAAACACCGAAAATCTGAAAGATAAGTTGCTCGCACTTATGATAATCATCTACCGTTTGCGCAACAACCTCTTTCACGGTTTAAAGACGCTTGAAATGTTGAACGACCAGGTTCAGAACCTTATGGTCGCCAGTCGATGCTTGGCAGCAATTTTGGAAGCAATACCATCAAACATGTTGTTGGTTCGTCGACAAAGAGCAGCCTAAACTCTCAGTGAGCGTTGTTATGATCGTCGAATTCAGGACGAAGTAGAACGCCTCTGGAGTTTGGCGTGGTTTCTGCTTCCTATAGCAGCACAGGTGGGGAATTACCATTTACGCTGACACCGTTTCGTAGTGCGGCTTAATTCTGGCGTTAGGGATATGAAGTCACTGACCATTGCTGAGATCGAAACCCTTCGGGCGCTTGCATTTGAGAATGCATGTGAGTTGATCGAAGAGGCTGAACTTCTATTCACAAATGAACGGTACGCGAGGTCGTATACGCTCGCTCACCTTGCGTCCGAGGGTAATCCCCCCAATTTTAACGGTCGTTAAAAGTAGAGGCTAAGCGGCCAAGGCCATTTTTTGAATGGGTGTAATGCCGCCCAAGGCCATATTTGGCCGTTCGTGATTGTAAGTCCAGAGCCAGCGCGTGGCGAAGTCCTGGACATCAGACACCGAATCAAACACGTGGTGAGCGAGCCAATCATAGCGGACCGTGCGGTTATACCGTTCGATATAGGCATTTTGCTGCGGCTTGCCGGGCTGAATAAATTGCAGTTTGATGTGGCGCTTTTCAGCCCAGCTCATCAGTGCAGAGCTTGCGTATTCCGGGCCATTATCACAGCGAATAATTTTGGGCTTCCCTCGCCATTCCATGACTTGCTCAAGCGAACGAATCACTCGCAAAGCC